>Ga0315330_10000076_pt1 | contig 48708 bp, 56 predicted proteins | sample M140m34915metaG_FD_203453 | JGI IMG/M metagenome (GOLD analysis project Ga0315330, IMG submission 203453) | Ammonia-oxidizing marine archaeal communities from Monterey Bay, California, United States - M1 40m 34915 | ecosystem: Environmental > Aquatic > Marine > Intertidal zone | place: USA...
GACTGTTTATCGTAACAAATCGTTAAAAAAACAGGTGCACAAAAATTGTGTTACTGGGTTGTAAATCCCCGAAACCTGTAAATTTTTTTAAGACTGTGTAACGTTTAAAATGACGTTTTTTTTAGGTGCACAAAATTTTTTGTTACTGGGCCTTACCAGGCCTTTTTTCACCAAATTTTTTTGATTCTCTCAATCATGCGAAATACGAAAAAAAACAGGTGCACAAAAATTTTTGTTACCATAGCCTTACGATGTGATTTTTTTCCCAACAAAAGTGTTTATTGAATATGCTTTGTGCACAAAAAATGAACAAGCAAAAAACGACATATTGAAAAATGTAAAAAAGGTCGTTTTTTTCCAAAAATCCGAAATTTCAAAAAGACAAAATGGGACTGTTTTGCTAAATTTAAAAATGGCCTTACCATAATTATCGTCTGCGCACAAAAATGACTTAACATTTTGTGACGATAAAACAACAAAATGAGACTTTTTGCTAAATTTAAAAATGGCAAAAAAACAAACCTTCATGGTAAGGACGAAAAATGACTAGTTTTCGATTATGCTAACAAAAATTTAGCAAAAAAGTCTCATTTGTCTCAGTTTGCTAAGTCGAAAATAGGCCAAAAATGGGAAAAAAACACCCAAAAATGGGAAAAAAAAACGGCAAAATGGGCAGATAATTTGCAAAAATGGGCAGATAATTTTAGGGTGTTTTTTAGCATATTTATTTAAGTTAAAAAATAAATATATTAAAAATAAACTTAGAGTAAATATTATATGGAAAAAAAATATAATTGCGAAGGTTGTAAATATAGCACAAATATAAAATCTCATTGGGACAAACATCTTAAAACAAAAAAACATCAAAATGTATATACTTGCCATATTTGTGAAATTAAATTAGGCAGTAAAACATCTTATTATAGACATAAAAAAGAATGTAAAGGGTCTATTTTAATAAGTAAAATAAATGAACTAACAAATAAGGTAGAAGAATTAGAAAAACGTTTGAATTATTGTGAAACACATATGACTTTATATTTATATCCATAATTGTTTTAAAAAAATAATATGATATAAATATAATATGGAAACATTTCAATGTGATAAATGTAATTATATAACACAAAATAAACAAAGTTGGAAACGACATCTACAATCTAAAAAACATAAAACATCATTTTTTAAAATGTGCCATGTATGTAGTAAATATGTAAAAAGTAGGTCTAGTTACTATAAACACTTAAAAATATGTGGTTCATCTTTATTATTAGAAGAACTTGAGAATAAAGAAAAGAAAATAGAACAACTGGAAAAAATGATAAAAAAAAATAATAAAGAATTAACTGGTATGGTAGAAAAGGTATTAGTAAATCAAGATAAAATTAAAAATCAAAGAGGAAATACAATTAATAATTTATCCATTAATGTGTTTTTGAATGAACAATGTAAAGATGCAATGAATTTAAAAGATTTTATGAATCAAGTAAGAGTATCATTAGAAGATTTACTTTACACTAAAAATCATGGGTATGTTAAAGGAATTAGTAATATATTTATAAAAAATTTAAAAGATATAGAACCTAAAGAAAGACCAATACATTGCTGTGACATAGAGAAATCACACTTTTATGTGAAGGATGAAAATAATTGGAAGGAAGACAATGAAAATAAAAATATGAATCAATCAATTAAAATGTTATCCAAAAAACAATTAGAATTAACTAAGGATTGGATGCGAAATCATCCTAATTTTATTGATAACCCATTAGAATTAGAAGAATACCATCAAATGATTACAAATGTTTGTGCTACAGGTGAAACTTCACAAATAAATACTTCTATTATGAAAAATGTAGGTGAATGTGTTAATGTAGAAGAAATAGATGATTAATGATTTTAATTAAATTAGTTAAAATCATAAAAAAATTAACGGCGTTTGCGTTGTGTGCGACGTTTCTTCCTCTTCTTCTTACCAGAGGTTTTTCTCTTTAATTTATTAAGTCTAAGAGTGAGTTTTCTTACACTTTTCTTTGCTGAACGAAGTTTGCGAATAACTTTTTTTTTGATAGCTTTTAATGTAGTCATTATAATTTATAATAAGATAATAATTTATAATATTTGAAAATTAACGACGTTTGCGTCTGCGCTTGGTGCGGCGCTTGGTGCGACGTTTAGAACGTTTTGCCTTTGTGCGCTTGACCTTTGTGCGACGCTTGCGTTTTGTGCGATTGCGGCGGCGTTTACCACCAACAAATTTTGCGGGACTGTGATTTCCGTTTACCATATTATATAATTTATTTAGAAAAAAATATATTGCTAAATTATCTTCTTCTTGTAAGATTTAAACTTTTGGAAGAAACTTTACGACTTTTTCTCTTACGGCAAAAATTTCTTTTTTTTCCAGATGCCCATTTACAAGATTTTGATGCCTTGCATGTTCGTCGTTTCATTTTTTTACACTTAGACCTCTTTACGCGTCTCTTGTATGCTCGAATTGTTCTTCTTTTTTTTGAACCAGTTTTTACCATCGTATATAAAATCATTATATTTATTTTTTTTGCTAAATATTATTACGCACAAATAAAGGTTTTTCTAAATATGTTTCATCTTTCATAGAAGATTCTTCCATATTGATTTTATTTATTACCGGTTCTATTTGTTTTACAGTATCATTATTACCAGATAATACATCTTCTTCTTGCATAATTAATTTATTTCTCATTTTTTTATGATATTTTATTTTTCTTTTCTCTTGTATTAGTTTTTTATCTAACGTGATAGCTGTATATAATTGAATACCTTTTTTATAATCATTTTCACAATCAATAAAAATTTTTAGTATTGTTTTACGTGTTGCTGTGATTAATTCTTTTAAATTTTTTATATTTAAGTCGGGATGAATATTAAGAGATTTTACCTTTTTTATAGGGTCAACATCATAATGAAACATTTTATCCAATACATCTATTAATTTTTCTTGATTTTCTTTCGTATTTTTCATCATTTTTCTTATATGAACTCCATAGTTTTTTAATGTCAACTCTTTTCCAGTTCCTTTATAAATATTAAATTTATTTTCATCACTACATATTAATAGTTCTGATACATCTAATGTGCTAATATCACAAAAATCATTAATATGTTCGGGAACTGTAGTGTTACCAGTAAATGCCATATAAAACTCGCGAACATCTTTTACATATAATTCTTTCATTGGTTTAGACATTCTATAATATGTTCCTGCTGTTGGACTTTCTGGGTCATAATCATATTCATCAAAATATAGTTTTTTAAGTTCCTGTATACCAGGTTCATCGCAAATAGACTTTACTTCATCTCCGCAAAATTTTCCCATAACATATGTCCCTTGTTCAGTGTTTTGTATTTGCGACAAACTTTTTAATCTTTCTTGACATACATTTAATAATACACGTCTCTTTTGTGCTCCTTTTGGAATATTCATTTTTTTTAATAAATCTATTTCAACTATATTATTAGTTGCATCTTTATATCGATAAACAGGATTTATTACCTTTACAATAGAAGCAAATAGATGAAAAAATTGAACATAAAATTCGGCAATACCGATACATATTCTGTTTTTTTTAACGGAATTTGTAATATCTAATTTATCTAAATGTGTTTTATCAATAATTGCAAAATCATCGCGTGTTAAAACATTTACCAATTCACCATTTTTGGTTCTATGGTCTAAATATAATATTTCTTGTGGTGTAAATTTATTTTTTATTAATTCTTTTGTTAATACTGCAAATTTACTACAATTTGTTTTATCCTGTAATTGCAATAAACTTTGGAAGTCTGCTGTTAAAATAAAATTAGTAGCAATATTATCTACAAACCATCCAATATTTTTACTTTTTGTTGAAGTTTTTTTTATGTTTTTATGGAATTTTTTTTCCTCTTTTGCCATTCTACCTTGCTTATTTCCCATATACCTTTATAAATAATTAATATAATAAAAAATTGAATTAAACAAATAAAAATTGTATAGATTAATAAAATGGCAACTATTAAAAAAACAAAGAGAAAAAAGAATAAAAGAAACACTAGAAAACTATGGAAAATGTTTGACGATGAAATATGTGATGAAAAAATAGATTTAGAATGTGTTTATAGAAATACTAAAATATGTGAGAAGAATTATTGCGATTTATGTGATGCAAAATTAAGTTTTTCAGATATAGGATTTTTAGTTTGTAGTAACATACAATGTGCTATTGTATATAAAGATGTATTGGAACAGGGAGCAGAATGGAGATATTATGGTGCAGATGATAATAATATGAGGGATCCAACACGATGTGGTATGCCGATTAATCCACTTTTGAAAGAATCTTCATATGGTTGTAAAGTTAATTGTCGGGGTAATACAACATATGAGATGAAGAAAATAAAAAGATATACAGATTGGCAATCTATGCCATATAAAGAAAAAACAATATATGATGAATTTCAGAGAATTAAAATTATGTCAAAAAATTCTGGAATACCAAAAATTATGGTGGATGAAGCATTGAGACAACATAAGAAAATATCTGAAATGAAAACTTTTCGAGGGTGTAATAGAGATGGTATTATTGCTGCAAGTGTTTATGTTGCTTGTAGAATTCATAATTTTCCTAGAACAGCTAAAGAAATAGCGACTATATTCAATTTAGATAATTCTAGTGCTACAAAAGGATGTAAAAATGCAATGCATTTACTTAATAATATGGAACAAGAAATGCACAACAATAATAAAACAAAACTTTGTCGAACAAATCCAACATCTTTTATTGAAAGATATTGTAGTAGATTAAATATAAATAAAGAAATAACAAAAGTTTGTTTGTTTGTGGCATTAAATATTCAAGTAAATAATATTATTCCTGAAAATACACCACATTCAGTAGCTGCAGGAATTGTTTATTTTGTATCGCAATCTTGTAATTTAAATATTACCAAAAGAGATGTAAATAATTGTAGTGAAATTAGTGAAGTTACTATTAATAAATGTTATAAAAAACTTGATGAAATGAAGGAAAAATTAATACCTTCTGTAATTTTAAAAAAATATGCATATTAATTAATTTAAATACAACTTAATATTTTTTTTATAATGGAAATATCTGATATTGAATATGAAGAACCAGATAAGTTTTTTATAATACCTTTCAGAAAAAGAGAACAATTTTTGGAAATATTTATGAATCATATGAAAAATATATTAGAAGATGAAAATTATTTAATTTTAATCATTCATCAAGATGATAAACGTCATTTTAATAGAGGTGCAATGAAAAATATAGGATTTTTGTTTATCAAAGAATGTTATCCATATACATATAAAGATAAAACATTGATTTTTCATGATATAGATTGTATGCCATGGAAAAAGAATATTTTTAATTATAATACAAATAAAGGTGTTGTTAAACATCATTTTGGATTTCCAAAAGATATTTCAAAAGCGTTGGGTGGTATATTTACTATTAAAGCCGAAGATTTTGAACGTGTTAATGGATTTCCAAATTATTGGTCTTGGGGATATGAAGACAATGTATTATATAGTAGAATTACTAAAAAAAATATTAAAATAGATTATTCCAATTTTAGAGAATTAAAACATCCCGATATTATTATGCTTTGGGATGGATATAAAAAATATGTAGATGAAAATTATTTATTTAATAAAATTAATAATGAAAACGGGGTGGGAATATCTAATATTAGTAACTTATCATATGAATTAAGTGAATATTTAAATAGAAATAGAATTATACGCATTGATGTTAAAAACTTTGCTGTTCCAGGTATTTATCCTAAGTTACAGTTTAAAATACCATCTGTATCTTTTACAAGTATTGGACATAAGAACTATTATAATAACTTATGGGGTAGAAATAATTAAAGACATAACTTCTTTATTATTTAATGACAAAAATATTACATTTATCTGATGTTAATATATTAAGTAAAACCTATGAAAAACAAAAAATTTATTTATTTTTACAATTTTTTATTCCCGATAATAATGAACGCTATAATGAAATAAAAGATACATTAAAAAAAAACGTTAATAATATCAACATTTCAAAAATATATATGTTAAATGAAAAAATATACAGTAATGAAGAACTTGGTATTGAAAGTGATAAAATAATACAAATTAATGTAAAAAAGAGATTATCCTTTAAAATGTTATTTAATTATGTTAAAACCAATAAAATAAAAGGAAATATTGTTATCGCAAATACCGATATATTTTTTGATAATACTATAAAAAATGTATTAAAATGTAGATTATCAAAGCAAAAAGCTATGTATAGTTTGGTCAGATATGAATATACAAATAATAATTTAAAAAAATGTAAATTGTTTGGTGATGGTAGAGGTGATAGTCAAGATGTGTGGATAATTCATAGTTCAAAAATACCAGAAAATACAAATATATTTGATTTTAATTTCGGTGTTCCTGGCTGTGATAATAAAATATGTTATCTATTTTTGATTTTAGGATATAAATTATATAATGACCCTTTATTAATAAAAACATATCATAATCATAAAACTGAATATAGAAACTATAATGGAATTGTTGAAGCACCTCATTGTTATGTTATACCTAATATGCCTACAAAGCAACATATTTCAAGATTATGTAAACATACACATTTATTAAAAGATTTTAAAAATATTGAAGAAGATGTTGATTATTTTTCGCACATGGTATATAGAGATAATGAAATATTAATTGAATATTTAAATAAAAAAATACAAAATAATGAAAATTTTATAATACCAAGAGTAGCGGGAGTTGAAAATAATGTTGCACATATTACTTATAATTTGAATCAACAAACAAATAATGTTTTATATGATACTATGATGGGTAATATGAAAACATTGAGTGAAAGTGAAAGAGAAAAATTAGATTATGATGTTCATTTTAGTGGAATCAAAAATTATTTGAAGGTTATGAAGAATAATGCTGGTATTTTAATAGGTGGCACATATTCTTTGGCAAAATATAGTTTTGATTACTTAGAAGCATTTTCTAATTGTGAACTTTATTTAGGATGGGCAAAATGGGGCAATGTTTATAAATATATTAACGATTCACATGATTTTATTCAAAAAAGATATAAAAAACAAAATATGATTAGCTCATTATCAATGGATATATTTAACTATATTCATAATCCTTGGACAATTGCATTAAAAGGTAAACGTATTTTGATTGTATCTCCCTTTATAGAGTCTATTAAAGATAAAATACCTATAAGAAAACATATATATGGTGTTGATTTATTTCCCGATTGTGAATTTGTTTATGCAAAACCTCCACAAACTCAGGGACAAATAAGATGTAAAGAATATCACTTAGAATTACAACCATTTTTAGAGAAGTTAACTTCTTTGAAGGATGACTTTGATATAGCTTTGTGTAGTTGTGGTGGTTATGGAAATATTGTTGTAAATCATATATTTAATATGGATAAATCAGCTATTTATGTTGGTGGTGTATTACAAATGTATTTTGGTATATATGGTATGAGATGGATGAGAGAGAGAAAAGATATATTAAAAATGTATTTGAATAAACACTGGAGTAGACCTTTGGAAAATGAAAAACCCGAAGGATTTAAAAATGTAGAAAAAAGTGCATATTGGTAATTTTAATTGATAAATTTAATTGATAATTTTAATTGATAATTTTAATTGATAATTTTAATTTAAAGTATATAATAAATTAAAATTAAGGTGTAGGGTCTTTGTCTAAAGATGACCATGCGTATTTTTGAACTAAACTTTTATGAATATATTCATCATCATAACGATTCCAACGAGCATATATGTAATCCTTCGATTCCAAAAATGAACGTAATATCTTTCTCAATGGTCTATAATTATGTTCCACACATATATATCCTATAGTGTATTTGTTAAAATCAAAACCTTTTAATACTTCTAATTCTGTTCCTTCTGTATCTAATGATAAAAAATCAATATATTTTGGGGCATTACATTCGTCACAGATTTGTGTTAATGTTTTCGTTTTCAGCTTTATCTTTTTTTCTATTTTACTATTTCCAATATTTCCCAAATGATTTGATATACCCGAAAATTGGCCATAATCCACAACAGAAAAATTTACCATTTTGTTTGATGAACTGTATACTGGAAAATATACCTTATTACATGTCCTGTTTTTGTCTAATAATGATTTATACTTTGGATTAGGTTCAATACATATACCATTCCAGCTAAAATCCTTTTCCATAGCATATGTATTTGAATGTGTAATACCATCTGCCGCACCTAATTCTATAAAAAATCCATTTCTCTTCTTCCCAAATATATTGTTTAATACATATACATCTTGACCTATTTGCGATTTAAAATTATTTGTTTTCTTTACATACAATACATCGCAATGGGATGTATCATTTTGTTTCCATTTTAATTCAAAATTATGTTGATTTAAATACTTATCTAACTCACCAAAAAGAACACCACCTATATAAAATTCCTTTTTACTTATTTCAACCTTTAAATTTTCTATGTTTTTAAAATACTTCGTAAAACCTTTCAATACATTCAATTCACAACCTTGCACATCTAATACTACATCAAATTTTTTACTTTGCCATTTATACTTTTCCACTATTTTATTCATAGTTGTAGATATTAACTCTATTTTATTTGTTACCTTCACATCATCCCATATCCAATTGTCCTTATTAGGCTCATATATCGATGATGATTCCCCTTTATTCGAAAATACATAAAATGGATATTTCTTATTATCTTCTTCTGTTACTAATGCATTAATTGCTATATAATTTGTGTCGTTTTTTTCATTACAAATATTTATATTTTCTTCTAGTTTTTTACTAACATCCGGAATTGCCTCTATAAATAATCCATTCTTGTAAAGTTGTATATAATCTTGATATTCATATAATTCATTTGAACCAATAACTATAATATTTCTATTACTCATATACGATTTTATATAATTTTGTTTTTAAGTCAAGTGATTACATCTTATTATTTTATCAAAATCATAAAGAAGCATTAATTTCAAATTACAAGTATAACAAAAGTTATCAATATTATTAAATACCGGAGGATGAGGACGATAAATTATATATTGGATATATGATGGTTCTGTTATTATTTTGTTATACTCATTATTAACCAAATACATATTAAATATATCTTCATTTGGAAGAAAATCAAGAATTTCTCTTAATAAATCTTCACATAAATTCATATATAATTAAATATTATTAAAAACATTTTATTGAATTATATAATAAATGAGAATTAGATTTATAAAAAGTGCTGGAACTCAAATTGTAGATGAAATTGTAAATTATTATGAATTTACTAAAAATCAGTTTTTGCAATATTTTTTTAATATAGGTGAAACTGTAGAATGGGTTAACGAAGATGAACCAGCTGATATATGTGTATATAGTGTTCAGTTAGATGATGAAAGTTTATTGCGTGATAATGAAGTAAATGTATTTTTTAGTATTGAAAATATGAAGTATTGGGCGTATAGAGGGCATTATAAGTTTTTTAATACATTTAAATGGGATGAATCTAAAAAAACAAACATTTACATTCAAAACGATATTGACCGTATTGTTAAAAAAGAAAGTCATATTATATTTCCAACTGTTTACTTCCGATTGAATTATTTTAAAAATATAAAATCCAACTATGAAATAAATATACCTTGGGAAAAAAAAAATTTTTGTTTGTTTATTAGTCAAAATTTTTTAAATGCAAATAAAGAACGATTGGTAAATGAATTGGCAAAATTAGGACCTGTTAATCATATTAATGAATTTTCTGTATTGTTAAAAAATAAAAGTTGTTATAATTCAACTGAACTAATTAAAGTATTTAGTTTTTTTAAATTCATCATATGTTGTGAAAATAGTAAATGCACTGGTTATGTTACTGAAAAAATATTTAATATAATGTTGGCAAAAAGTATTCCTGTATATGACGGCGCGCCTGAAATAGAACGATATATTAATAAAAATAGATTTTTAAAGTATGATAATAATTTGATTGAAAATGTTAAAAATCTTATGAATAATGAAGTTGAATACAATAAAGTTGTAAATACTCCTGTTATTAATGAAGAATTTGATGATGAAAATTTTATGGAAGTATTTAAATCAACATTAAAAAGATAACTTAAATATTAATAAAAAAAAGAATACTTAAAATTTAAATATTAACTTTATAAAATGATTATATTTAAGACTGAAGATCATCCAGGTGCTTGGGATATAAATGGAGTGAAAATATTGTGTGAAAGTTATGTTGAAAATTGGGATTATGAAATAAAAGGTAAATATGGCGAAGGTTTAGAATTATTAAAAATATGTATAAGAACTATTTTTGTAAATCCAGATAAAAAATATTTATTAAAGTTTGGTGAAGCTACTGTATATCCATCAAATTATGATGAAGAAACATGTGGTATTATAGATGTTTTAAATTTAAAAGTTGAAAAACAGTGTGTATATGAAGATAATAAGATTATATCATTTTGTTTGTATGGTGATAATCCTTTGTATTTTAAAGGGGCAATCAAAAATTTGGAACAATATCAGAAAACATATCCAGATTGTAAATGTTATTTTTACGTAAGACAAGGAGACGTAAGTGATGTCATGATAGATGAATTAGAATCTAAAGGTGGAAAGGTAATAAAGTGTGTAAATAATGTAAATTGGTTTATGATGTTTACAAGATTTTTACCATTCGAAAATAAGAATAATGAGTTTTATTTATCAAGAGACACGGATGGTAGGTTAATTCATAGAGAGGTGAAAGCTATTGAACAGTGGATAGAATCTGGAAAGAAATTTCATATAATTCGTGACCATCCATGGCATAATGCTCCAATTCTTGGAGGTATGTGGGGTGCAAAAAATTTGAATCTAAAAAATATTAGATTAATGATAATGCAATGGTGTTTAATGTATATTAATCAAGATGAAAGTAATGAAAAACAAAAAGGTCCTGACCAGTTTTTCTTAACAAATATGTATAAATTAGTGAAGGATGAAATATTTTCTCAAGATGAATTTTTTACATTTGAAGATTTATCGGAAATTATAGATGCTCCTAGAAATGATAATGAATATATAGGTGAACCGTATGATGAAAATGATAATGTATTAGACCCCAAGTTAAGAGAATTATTTGATAAAGAATAAATTATTTGATAAAGAATAAATTATTTGATAAAGAATAAATTATATAAAACAAACAAAATTATAATATATAAATGGTATTATATTATAATTGTTTGAAAAATAATGTTGATTTTAAAGTAGATATAGATGTAAGGGTAGCAGAATTTTTGGGACAAGATTTGAGAAATGCATTATCTAGAAATGCATCGAAAGAGGAAATAAATAGTATATATACAGCTATGGAGAGAATGTGTGCAACATTATTTATTCAAAATAATGATTTTAAAATAGAAATTATAAATAAACATAATGTATCACATGATTTTAAAAAGTTATTTATTGATAGTTTTGAAACATTAGACATAACCAAGATAAAACACAATAGTAAAATATTTGTAAAACCTAATTTTTTAGATATGTTTTTTTCTTATTTATTTCCTAGAATCAAGAAGAAATTTTATTTATACACCGGTGCATCAGATTATGAAATGGATACTAAGTATTTGAAATATGTAAATAATGTAAAAATAATTAAATGGATAGGTCATAATATTACAATGAATCACAAAAAAGTTATAAAAGTTCCAATAGGATTATCTACAAAGGTAGGGGAAAATGTGAAATTATTGGAAGATTTGAGACAAAGAAGGATAAAGTATGAAAACAAAGAAGGTAAGATGTTAGTTACGTATATGGAGCAAACCTGTAAAAAAAGGACAAATATTAAAACTCATTTTGAAAAACAAGATTGGACAGAGGTTGCCCCAAAATGTGATTATGAAACATACATGGACAACATAAATAACTACAAATTTATATGTTGCCCAAGAGGTAATGGTATTGATACATATAGATTTTGGGAATCAATATATATGGGTTGTGTTCCAATTGTAGAATCATCCTTATTAGATGATTTATATAGTAAAGTAAATTGTATAATTGTAGATTCATTCTTTAATTTGAAGAAAGAACAATTAGACAATTTTAAATATAATAATGACTTGATGGGAGAAGAAAGTTTATTATTAGAAAGTTATGATTCAAACATATCTTCAATGAGTTCTTCTAATTCATATTGACGTTTCCAACCTAAAACATTTTCAGCTTTACTAGGATTTCCTAATAGTAAATCAACTTCACATGGTCTATAATATTTTGGATTGATAACAATGCGCGTCTTGCCATTATTATCAACACCCTTCTCATTTAATCCATTACCAATCCATGAAATTTGTATACCTTTATACATAAAGGATTTTTCAATAAACTGACGAATAGTCCAGGTTTTACCAGTAGCAAGAACAAAATCATCAGGTTTATCTTGTTGTAACATTAACCACATACCATATACATAATCTTTTGCATGACCCCAGTCTCTTTTACTATCAATATTACCAAGTTGAATAACGTCTCGTTTGTTATTTATAATATCTTTAATACCATTAATTATTTTGGCAGTTACAAAATTTTCACCTCGACGTGGACTTTCGTGATTAAATAAAATACCATTCACAGCAAATAAATTATATCCTTCTCTATATATTTTTACCATGTTATATCCATATAGTTTCGCCGCTGCATATGGTGACACTGGATTAAATGGTGTAGTTTCAGACTGCGGAGTTTCTAATACTTTACCATATAACTCACTCGTTCCTGCCTGATAAAATTTAACTTTATTTCTAATAGCTTCAGGTAAAGTTCTAATAATTTCTAACAAACGCATCACGCCAATACCGTCAATATCAGAAGTATATTCCGGAATTTCAAATGAAATTTTAACATGACTTTGTGCAGCCAAGTTATATATTTCAAATACATCAATATTTGGATTATTTCTTACAATTTCATGTATGTAATTGCTTAATCCAGCACCGTCGCTTAAATCACCATATCTTAAATTTATTTTATCCAATAAATGGTCTAATCTTGTAGTATTGAAAAGAGACGTTCTTCGTATAATCCCATATATTTTATACTCCTTTTCTAACAATAATTCAGTTAAATATGAACCATCTTGACCAGTAATACCTGTTATGAATGCTAATTTCATTTTTATTTATAGTTACTTAAATAATATTTAAGTAAATATAATTATAATGAATATTATTATAATACCTTATAGAAATAGAAAACCACATTTGGATTACTTCTTAGATAATACGTTACCATTATTAAATAAACATATGAAGAATGTAGAAGTAGTCGTAATTGAACAAGAAGAAGGAACCCTCTTTAATAGAGGAAAATTATTAAATGTAGGATTTTCTGAAAGACCCGACGCATCTTATTTTTTTACACATGATGTAGATATTAATCCGTATGGACATACAATAGAAGAAATATACAACAAAGACGTAAACGATAACGAAATTATGGGAATATATACTTCTTGTGCGGATACATTAGGAGGAGTTATTAAATTTGGAAGAAATGTATTTATAAAAATAAATGGATTTCCAAATAATATATGGGGATGGGGTATGGAAGATATATGTTTGCAAAATAGAGCTGAATTTAGTGGTGTAAAAATCACAAAAAATGTTATAGATGATGATAAAGATAGGGATGAAAAATTTAAGGTATTCAATGATATAAGTGATAGACTTATTGGTAAGGATTGGCAACAGTCACAATTTTGGGAAGTGCAGCAAAAGAATAGAATGCCTAAGGGTGTGAAAAGAACCCGAATGACAAGTAATGGTCTTTCAAATTTAGACTATACTATAGTTAAAAAGGAAAAATTAGCACCAAATGTTGAAAAAATTAGTGTAAGATTAGGAAGTAGTGAAGGAAAAGGTGTAGATACAGCAATAAATGATTTAATGAATAAAGTTTTTGGAAATCATTAAACATTATGTTTTTTTTTGAAATATTCATAAATACTATCTTTATGGTATGTTTTATCCTTACTATATCTATGACTCATACGGCGCCATCTTTCATTCCATAAATGAATTGCTATCATTTCATTAGGTATATCACTTACTTTATCTATAGCATCACCACATAAATCAGGATTCCATTCTTTTGTTTCTGGTGTTGTTAAAGTAGTAAAATGTTCATAAAAGCAAGAACAAGTATTATTCCAAGGCAATACGTGTTTGGATAAATCAAATTTATCAACAATATGTTTTATAGTAGCTGGTCCGGAACCCCACTCCATTTCACCAGTTAAAATTAATTTTTTATGTTCTTCTTGAACTCGAACCGCCTCTGCAGCTATTTCACTTCCAGCAGGTAGTTTTATCATAAATGAAGTTGGTGAAGTATTTTTATAGCTTCTATCTGGTTCTCCAGCAATAACAATAGATTGTTCAAGTTTAAATGGTCGCACGCAAAGAAGGTCTGCGTCAACCCAATATCCGCCAATTTTATGTAAAAGAGTAAAACGAAAATAGTTTGAAAATGCCGAATAAGAACCATTTTTGTATTTAAATATTTTAGATTCATTCACAATATCATTTCCATCTTTAATAATTACATTAGAAGGAACATTGTTTACAACTCCATATGTATATAAATGAACAATATGCCCATTATCTGCGAATGATTTTAAACATAAATGTTCCATTTTAGAAAGCTTCCCACCAATCCATAAACTTTGTATTAATTGAGACATATATATAAATTAATGTATAATGATTTTATATTTATTTAAAAGTAAAACTATTTTATTAGTATAATTATGAAAATACTTGTAACTGGTTGTGCTGGTTTTATTGGCTCTCATGTATGTGAGAAATTATTAAAAGATAATCATAATATTTGTGGTATTGATAATTTAAATAATTATTACGATGTAAATAGAAAATTAGAAAATCTTAGCATATTACGTGGATATGATAATTTTAAATTTGAAGCAAGTGATATATGTGACACAACAATAATATCAGAATGGAAACCTGAAAAAATTATACATTTGGCTTCTATGGCCGGTGTAAGATATTCTATACAAAATCCAGCATTATATGAGAAAGTAAATATAGGTGGATTTATTCATATATTGGAAGAAAGTCATAAAAATAATGTAAAACAAATAGTATACGCAAGTAGTAGTAGCGTATATGGTTTAAATAAAAAAGTTCCTTTTTGTGAAAGTGACCCAATTGAAACACCAAATAGTCCATATGCATGTAGTAAAATGGCTATGGAACTTTTCGCAAAAACATATAGTCAATTGTATAATTTAAATTTAATTGGTTTGCGATTTTTTACAGTATACGGTCCTAGAGGTAGACCAGATATGGCTCCATATAAGTTTTTGAATTCTATAAAAAATGGCACAACCTTTCAAAAGTATGGTGATGGTTCATCGTCTCGCGATTATACATATATAGATGATATTGTAAGTGGTGTAATATCTGCAACCGAAAATAAAAAAAATGTAAAATGTGAAGTTTATAATCTTGGAAACAGTAGCCCTGTCACATTAAACGAATTTATAGCATTGTGTGAAAAAGTATCTTTAAAAAAGGCAAACTATATTCAAATAGATAATCAATTGGGTGATGTTCCACATACATATGCAAATATACAAAAAGCAAAGCGTGATTTAGACTATGAACCTAAAACAAGTTTAGAAAGAGGATTAACAAATACATATCAAAGTTTATAATATGTAAAAAATTTGTAAATATAATATATTATTTTAATAAATGATAAGTGTTATAATACCAAGTTATAATAGATATAATCATTTATTAAAAGCAGTAGAAAGTGTTAAGAACCAAACATATAAAAATTTCGAAATTATAGTAGTAAATGATGGTTCCAGTGATAAAAATTATAAAAAACCTATTGATGGTGTATATATGATGCATTTGAAACAAAGCACAAAACAGTGGTTGGGTTATGGATGTGGTGCACATCCAAGGAATGTAGGAATGAATGCTGCAAATGGAGATTATATTGCATTTTTAGATGATGATGATGTATGGATGCCAGGAAAATTAGAACAACAAATAAATGCAATGAAAAAACATAATGTAGACATGTGTTGCACAGATGGATACATTGGAACGGGAATATATGATAAAAACAAAACATATGAAGTATATAATGGTTCATATTATTTTGCAGATTTATGTAAAAAGTTAAATGTTAAGAAATTTCCTGATATATTTGATTATGAGTTTATAAGAAGGTGGAATATAATAATAACGTCAAGTATAATATTTAAAAGAACTTTAATAGAAAAAGTAGGAACTATGAGATTAATAAAAAATGGTGGTATTCAATTAAATGGAATTAAAAATAAGATGTATCAAGATTGGGATTATTGGTTAGGTCTTCTTTATTTTACAAATTGTGCATATGTAAAAAATCCATTATTTTATTACGATAAAAGTTAGTATAAAAAATATATATAATAATATATGTCATTTGAATGTAATAAAGTTGGTTTAGCTATATCAACATATAGTGAAGAACATACAGAAAAGAAACGTTACGAAATAATAAAAAAAAGTTTGGATTCATTAGAAAAAATATTAAAAACCAATAAAATCAATATATATGTTGTGATAGTCGTAGATGGAAATATACCACAGATTCATAATGAATTATTAGATAATTATGATTTTAATATTTATAGAAGAGAAGAAAATGGTGGGGTAGCAAAAACAAAAAATACTTGTATAAGACTATTAAAAGAACAACATATTGATATAGGATATTTGGCAGATGACGATATATTATATAAAGAGCATTGTTTTGATGTGTATACTGATTTTATATGTAAAACAAATTGTCATCATTTAATAGCTTGTTATCCAGACCCAATCGTTCATCCAAAACATACCTGGAATAAGTTAAATTATATATTAGACACATACAAAGGAGAAAAAATAAGAAAACATTCAGGAAATGTTGGTTATTTTTTAAGTTTTACTCCAAAGTTAATAGAAAAAATAGGTTATTTTAGAGTATTACCTAATAAATTTGGTAGTGAGCATATAAATTTTTCAAAAAGGGCATTACAAATGAAGATGATACCTTTTCATTATGATATTGATGATTCTGTAAAATGTGTAGAACATATAGGATTTTGGCCAATAGCAGAAAATTTATATGGTAAATGTCATAGTATATCAAAAAGTAACCAAAAAAAGATGAGTAAAGAAAATAATAAATATGTAAATATAGATTTGAATAAGAAAATAGAATGTGTAGAATAATTAGTGAGTATCAATAAATTTTTTCATAATGTTGTTGTTTGCAATGTTATTGGTAGTATAACCATATTGAAACATAATAGCATCGGGATAGTTAATTGGTAATTCAGAAACATTAATATGTAAATTATTTTTATGGAAAGATTCGGGATAAAAATATTTACTGTCTAATATTAAACTTTTTTCGTATTTTTTTACTAATGGTGTAAAAATATGAGGTCCAGTAACAAGCCACACATCTCTTCTTCTAGGATGTTTTTTTTTCAAAGATTCATAATTATTATGTATATAATCAATTAATGAATCTAAAACAGGATGATTTTTTGAAAATCCAATGACACCATTTGCAATGGACCACTTATTTACAGGTTCTTCCGCACAAAACATTCCTCCTTTATTATTTGCCTTTTCTATTATAGAATTCAACGAATTATTAGGTTTATTTATCCATAAACTATCTGCGTCAATAAAAACACCGCCGAATTTTTTAAGAATTTCATAACGTGCAATATCTGATTTTGCAATGTAAAACGTGTCATTTATATAAAATTTTTTATTTTTCATAGTTAATTGTTCTATTTCTTTTTCCGACCAAAACATATAAGTCCAATCGGGGTTTTGTTTAATGTAGTCTATTTTCCAAGAATTCATCCATATATCAGGTTTTTTATGGGGACCTAACCAAATTTGGTGAATAATTTTTGGTATATTCATTTTTATATAAATAATTGATTAATATTTATATAGAAATTCATTAAAAATGACCTTATTAAAAAGGACCTTATTAAAAAGGACCTTTTAAAAGAAAATATTATAATTATTGTTATTACTGAATAACCATCCTAAAAATGAATATGATGAACCAGCAGTGCCAATTAAAGTATCACACTTTGAAAATAAAAGAAGGTCAATTAAACCGTTCTTAATACCTTCTTCATTACTTCTATTATTTACCATATTACTATTAGGTTTATTATATGTAATAATTTGATTAGTGTATTTTTTTTTCATATAATCTTCTATTTCTTGATATGGTGTCATTAAAAATATACTACTATTTTCTTGTTTTAAATAATTATCACAAAAATTAAAAAAATGTGTTATATCACTATTTGGATTGTTAATAGAATCTTTATTATCATTTCTATAAAAGGAATTCTTCGAATTATCTGAACCTCGAATATGCACTCCCAACATGTTTTTTGTGAATTGTTGTTGTATTTTATCTACTTTATTTAAAATACTTTTATCAATATTAAAATCGGTTATATATTTATTTAAATCAATAAGTAAGTTATCTTTTTGATATTTTCCTTCTTTTTTAGTAATTGGTATCCATGTATTTATATTTTCATGCGATTCTCCAAATAAATAATATCTATTTTTAATCAAAAGAGTATCATATTTTTCAAGTAGAGATAAATCAATATTATTATAATTTTTATGAAAATTACATACAGTCATGTTTGGAAATTTATCTTTGTTTACTTCATGACTTTTGATTAATATAATATTTTTATTTGAAAAAATTTTATTAAAATCTACATTACAATCTTGAATCGTTCCTAATTTTGTATCTATTCTATATTTTTCCCATACAACATATAATTTTATATTATGTAATTTACATAATCTATATAATGAAAATAACGGAACTAATCGGTTACCTAAACCAGCAATAGTTTCAATAATAATTGATTTCATATAATTTATAATTAAATCTAATACTTAAATGAAAGTAATATAAATATATATAATGAAAATCTTAAGTAAAGAGGAATTTTTGAATCTAAAGTTAATAAGTAGAGTTGATCCAAATATATTAAAAATAAAAGACCATCCAAAAATACCTTATGTAAGTTCTTTAAAAATATTTACAAATAACTTTACTATGGAAAGAGTAGAAGATATAGTTAATTACTGGAAAAATCATGATTTTGATTCAAAAGAGTTGGATGATTTAAATTGGATGTATATATATTGCATGAAGTATGGTTTTTTAAAAAACTTGGATGTTAAAAATATAAATATTTATGGCAGCTGGAAATGGACATCAAGAGAAAGAAATTTAACAAGAGAAGAAGCTAACAATTATTTATCTACATTAGAGCCTATGACAAATGAAGAAATAGAAACATTTTTAGAAACTCAAATAGAAGTAAAAAATAATATTATACAAGATGGAACACATCGTTGTTGTTCTATGATTGGTAGATTAGTAAGAGATGAAAAATATATAAATATGTTATATAATTAAAATATAATAAAAAAAAGTTATTTATTTTTTATTATAAATGAAATGTATTGTTTTAAGTTATGATAAAGATATTAATATGGTAGATTTACTTATAACAAGTTGGGAAATTAATTATCCGAATAACCCATTTATATTTTATGTTCCATATAATGAAATTTTTCCACAATGGTTAAAGGATAAGTGGGGTAATAAAATAGAATTAGTTAAAAGTAAAAAAGAAATAACATTAACAATTAAAACATTGCTAACATACACAGAAAGAGATGAATGGGTTTTGTGGAATAGAAGTGATGATTATATAGAACATATTGATAATGAATTTATAAATAGTATAGTGGAATACACAAAAGATTGTGGAGAAGATGTAATGTCTATAAAATTTTCAAATAAAATGAAAAAATATAGTTATGATAGTTGTAAAGATTTAATAAATATTGATGAAAAAGTTATGATTAAAGACAATGTATTTTTAAAAATAAATAAAGAGTATGCTATGTGGAGACCTGCGATTGTAAGAGCGGATTATATACATAGGTTATTTAATAATTTACCAGAGCCTGATAAAATAGCGAAAGAACTTGATTTTACTATTAAAAAATATAATAAAGAATTTTTTGATTTACCAAAAAAATATACGTTTTTGATACCCGACAAAACGGATACTATAGTAGTAGAAGGAACAAGTCGTGGTGCTCTTACCAAAAATGCTTTAAATTATATGAAAAAACATAATATAGTAATACCTAAGAATAGAAATATTCACAGTGCGGATATAGAAAGATTTAAATTTGATTCAATGAATTTATCTTATACAGAACTAATAAAAAATAAAGTAAAAAATATTAATAGTCTAATAAAATCATAACATCTATATATTCTACATTATTATATTTTAATATTGCGGCTCTATGTAATCCATCTTTAATTCTATAATTATCATAAACTACAATAAGGGATTTTTTTCCGTGTATAAGTTTATTATAATCAAAATTCATAATTAATTTATCATAAGCTTCTGGTAAATGGTCGTCTTTTAATGAAGTTCCTAGATGCTTTAAAATATAGTTATTATATATTTCTTTGTTACCTGTTAAATACTTATAATGTGGCGTATCTTGAATATGTATAATATCATTATTTCCTATTATAGAAGCTCTCAATGAGTTAATATGTATATTTTTAATAGTAAAGTTGAATTCTTTTTGTAGCCTAGATGGAACCAAATAATTTTTGTCTTTACATGGATTACCAATATAATAATCTAAATCATATAAATGAAGTGTTTTTAGTATATGTGGTGTTTCAATCGGGCGGTCACATGAATGGCAAATGTGATTATGTGTAATACCTTTTGATAGTTTATTTGCACCAGGATATGGGTCATAATGTTTATCATTGTATCTAGGATTATATTTTTCTCTAATGTTCCATTTTAAATCGTCAATCGTTTTACAATAAATAGTTCCCGATTTTGTTTTATGAATGTTTTCTTTATGATTTTCAACCAATATTAAAAATGATTCCGAATTATTAGTTAATAATTTTTCCTTTTTTCGTTCAATATGTTTTTTGGATACATTTTTATCAAATTTATATACTTCATTTAAAAAATTATTTAAATTAGGTTTTATTTTAATAATTTTATTTATTTTTACATTAGATGTATTTCTAATTATGGATAAAATATCTACTATGTGTTGAATACCATGATTCCAAATAATAAAATAATAAAGTTGCATAATATATAATAATGTATATTTAATATTATACATTATTACAAATAATTTTTATATTAATAGGTATTTTTTATACATATAACTCTGATACATATAGGATTTTCATTTTTATATATAGCAAAATTTTTATCTTCTTTTATAAATAAAATTGTAAAATTATTATCATTTAATAATTTTTTTAAATATTCTATATCTGTAAGATTTCTAAAATGATTATCACCATGGTATCTATAGTCATTAGATGATTTTGAACTTCTAGTTTCAATGCATAAATAAGTTTTTGGATTTATTGTTTTGATAAATTTTTCTTGATCTTCATTTTTTATGCTATGAAATGAAAAACGTGAATAAACTATATCAAAATTTGTTTTATTACATGATGTAAAATCATCATTAATAAATGTAATTTTATTTTCATCTGTGCTAGTAATGTTTATAGATTTATCAACTCCTGTTACTTTATATTTTGATGCAAAAAAAAAACTATCTCTTCCATTACCACATCCAACATCTAAAAGTGTTTTTAAATCAAAGTTTTTAAAGTATTTCATAACAAATTTAGAAAAATTGCTTTCTTTGGTAGTATAAAATTTTTTATAAAAATCATTCCAATATTTTTGTTCAACAACATTCATTTTTATATTATATATTAAATATATATAATAAATGAGTATTTTTAACACATTTTCAAAAAAATTTAATGAAGACAATTTTAAAATAACAAATGGTAAGGTAAATGATGTGAGTAGCACTTATTTACAAGATAGATTAAGTAATCTAGTTGACTTGAGAAATATTTTGAATAAATTTAATATAAAATATGCATTAGCTTATGGAACTTTATTAGGGTGTATTAGAAAAAATAAATTAATTCCTTGGGATACCGATGATGACATATATATATTTGATGAACAACTAAATAAATTTAATTCTTTATTTCTACATGAAATGGAAAAACAAAATTTCAAATTATTAAGAGCAAATCCAAATAGCATATCATTTATAAGAAATGGATGTTATGTTGATTTAATGAGATTGGTAAAAACTAAAAATAAAACATATTTTTATAAACATCCAACAAAAATTGAATTTGATTGTCATTATTTTGATACGTTGGAATTATATCAAATAGAAAATGAATTTTTTTCTATACCGAGTGATTATAAAAATATATTGAAATTAATGTATGGTCCAGAATGGGAAATAGAAAATAAAAATGGAAGACATTGTAAGGTTTTATATAGTAAATTAAATAAATAAATTAAAATTTTTTAAATTTAACATTTGGATATTTTTCAATAAATTTTAAATGTTTGATTTTTTTGGGTTTTCTATCTATTTTAGTCTTATATTCCATATATCTTAACTCTAATTCATTTGAAAGTTTCGGTATATATACATTTATACCATTTACTGTTTTTATTTCTTTGTTTTCTAATACTTGTTCAATATAATTATTAGGTATATTTAAAGTCTTATAAAATTTATTAAGGTCGCTTATAACATCAAATCTGAAATCATCTATAGTTTCATTTTTATATAAAAAATCTATATGATAATGTGTTTTTCCACCACTACCATTGTTAATTCTTATTTTAAAATTAGTATGTTTTTCTCCTACTTTCATAATATGTTGTTTTATACCTTCTAGGTCATTTGTTAGTATATCAATATCATCACTATATTTATAAATTGGAAAGTTATCATCTATTCTCATTATAACATAATTTTTCATAGTTTTAAAAAAGTCTAATATGTCAAGTCTATTTGATATTGTAACTTTTTTTATCATATATACTAATATGAATATAAATCACTATAAGAATACATAATAAAAGATTTTTATTATTTATTTTATCATTTATACATATAAATATCTCTTTTCATCTATTACTAAATCTACATTTCTACCTTTATTTGCCCAATCACAATGGTATTTTATATTTCCTTGATTAAAACTTTTGGGCATATAAATAGTTGTAGCATTTGATAACCATGCAGCCCACCACGAATAAGTTGAATGTGGTATGATTAAATTATTTGCAAAATACATAAATTTATAATCATCAACAGTATTTCTAGATATAATATTGCAATTAAATTTATCTTTAATTTTTATTACTTCCTTAAAATTTGGAGAATCTGTAAGAATATATATTTTGCTTATACTTTTACTTTTTTTTATTAAATTTATACAATCAATAAAATATGTTGCATCCATATATCTCATTTTATGATTTATATGATCACCACCTCTATAATGAATAACTAGATCATTTGATTCTGGCTTAAATTTTATTTCATCTTTGTTTATAGAAAACAAATTTTTTATAAGATTTTTATGATTCTTATAATAATTTATATTTTGATATCCGCCACTATTCAATAATATATTGCCTTTATAATTTATTAATTCTTGTATATTGTGATTATTACCTTTTATGATTCTAAAATCTTTTATATTACCTGTAAATTTTTCTAATTTTATTCCAAATAAATCTATTAAATGCTTTGGATATGAATATCTTTTTCTATTTGTTCTTTTTTCAAAATCTATATTATATTTTTCATCCGTTTCTATATATTTTAATTCGCATTTTTTTGCTTCAGATAATATTTTTCCGAATGCATGTTGAAACATATTATTTCCTAGACCTCCAACATAACAAATAACTATCATTTTTATATAAAAATTTAAAAATAATATCTAAGTAGTTATAATGAAACAGTTAAAATGTTGGGAAAGTTGAAATGTGAATTTTGGATGACAGAACCCATAGAGTTTATGATAATAATAAGTATTTAAAAACATTAAAGGTAATTAATTATAATGAATAAAAAGTATAAATATACGAAACGTTGGTTTTATGATAGTGAAATATCAAAATTATTATTAGATAAAATTGAAGATAAAGATAAAAAGTTTAATATTTTAGAAATTGGTTGTTTTGAAGGTTTATCAGCAACATTTTTTTCAGATAATATTATGGATAATGAATTTTCTACATTAGATTGTGTAGATCCTTTTTATATTAGTGGAACAGTAAAAGGTATTACAACTACGGGAGTTACAAGTAAAACTATTGAAATATTTAAAAACAACATCAATATTAGCAAAAATAGTAAAAAAATAACATTTCATAATGAAACATCTGATTCTTTTTTCTCAAAAAATAAAAAAAAATTTAATTTTATTTATGTTGATGGATGTCACGACCTAGAATATATTGATAGAGATATTAGAAATTCATTTAAATTTTTAGAATTGGGTGGTATATTATGGATGGATGATTATGGAGGAGGAAAAAAGCCAAATTATTGTAGAATACCTATAGATAAATTTATTAGTGATGTTAAAGACAAAATTAAAGTAATTCATAAAAATTATCAATATGCTATAGTAAAAATAAAAAATTAATATATATTAAAAATAATTATTAATTCTTTGAATCATTATTAATTCTTTGAATCATTGTTAATTCTTTGAATCATTGTTAATTATATTACATACCAATTCCCAAATATTATATTTTTCTAATATTAAATTTCTAGCTTCTTCCATCGCTTTTACATTTTCTTCTGTTATTGGTTTTTGAATGACTTCATATAACCTATCAATACTATTTGGGTCATTTATATCTAACCATATATAACTGTTTTTTGGAAAATAATTACTAATGTTTGTGCAACCAAAGTATATTGGAATTGTCCAACTTAACAAACAATCTGTAATTTTTTCTGTAAAGTAGTTATTATAAGAAGAATTTTCAATACATAAAGAATATTTATAATTTTTTAATCCATGATATTTATTTTTTGTTTTAGTTTTACTTTGACTATGAAAACCTAATTCACCTTTATAATTAGAACCTAAACTATTATTCCATTTTGCTCCATAAACATCCATAACATTTGGATACTTTTTACAAAATTTTTGAATAAAACTTACTCTTTTTTTTGATAATTCAGTATGTAGTTTCATTGTTGTTATAGTTGATAAGTTTTTATCGGATTTTTTATATGCTATATTTTTAATTTCACCATAATTCAAATTAGTAAATTGTGGATGTGTCCAAGCATGATGTAACTTTGTGTATGGAAATGATAGTTTATTTTCCATTTTGAATTTACGCAAAATATCTGGTTCTCTTTGTAATATTATAATTTTGTTTAAAGAAAAATTTAATTTTTTATTTAAACCTCCCAAACATACTACATAATCTGCTTCATTTAAATTAGAAGTGTAACTCATATTTTTCCATATACCATTATTATCTGGTGTTGTAGTTTTCATTCGCAAAGTCAACATAGAATCACTTTCTCCCCAATTATTTGAAAAATATATTTTCATTTATTATAATTTAAAATTAATTTATCTTTAAATTATATTAATGAACTACAAAATTTATGTTATTTTTCATAAATATTTATTAGATAATTGTTATAAGAAAGATGCACAATTTAATATAAATAATTATGTATTTTTTAAATGTAATGAATTATTTCCGGCTAAGTATAATAAAGATTTTGGTTATAATGTGAAATATGAAAAAAATTGTGAAATATATAATCCAAAACTTCAAGATTTTAAAAACCCATACATGGCTGTTAGTGCATTATATCATATTTATAAAAATAAATTATATGAAAGTCTTGATTATATAGGTTTTATGGAATATGATTTATCATTGGAACCAGACCCAATATTAATAAAAAAGAATCCAAACAATGAAAGTATACAAAAAATAAAACATGTTAAAAGTATGAGTTATTTAATAGAAAACACAATAGAGGAAAATAAAGAATTAATTATAATTTTATCAGGGAGACATCGTTTTAAAAGTTTTTATAATCAAAATATAATTATAAATGGAAAGAATCTATTTTTTAAAATTGTAAATGAATATAATGCTCATTTTAATACAAGTCACAGTGTTCAACAGCTATTGGATGAAAATCCAGTATTGGGTGACCAACAATCATTTCTAGCCGATAAGAAAACATTTGAAAAAATAATGGGTTTTATAACAACTATTATTGAAGAAAAGAAGGCAGAACATAAAGGATTGAGACCTTCCTTTTTATTAGCACGTTATTTTGGTGTTACATTACATTTAATGAATGTGCCAACAAAATTAATAAGTTTGAAACACTTAAACAAACATGAATGGTAATTTTTTTATTAAAGTTATATCTCTTTTGTCCTTTTCTTCATTTCTTTTTTGTTTCATTAATTTTATTGTTTGTAATGTTGCAAATTTAAAACCATTAAAATAAAAATAATTATTTGGATTATATAATAATTCATTTCTAGATTCATTATAATAACTTAACCATATACCACTATGAACTCCTGTATTTTTTAAATGTAATATATTATCGTTTTTATGTATATAATCCAAGTCTTTTGCATTGCGTAATCCAAACATTTCTAATATTAAACTTGATGTCAATACATAATCATTATTATCTTGTGTCTTTACAAACAGATTAAAATAAGCAACAAGAGCATTTTTTGTATTTTGAGATATATTATTTGTTCCATAATTTAAAAATTCTACTGAATTTTTATTACATAAGCTACTAGCAATTCTGAATGTGTCTTCTTGATAATCACTCATATGTAAACTATGTTTGCTTAAATCAAAAAACTTTCGACATTTTTCCTTACATTCAATAATTTTATCTAGATTTTTAAAATCAATTAAAAATAATGTTATTGGATGGTCAGAATAGCATAAATCAAATTTACCGCCACATGAATCACTTGGAAACATACCACCAATCCAAGATTCTCCTCTATAAAGTTCTTTAATAAAATTAATGATTCCATTTTTTGTTAATTTGATTTCTTTTTTATAATACAAATATCCATAACTTTCAATAACTTTTATTATATTTGATATTTGATTATACTTATGTGCTACAGGATATGTTACCATGCATCTAACATTTTTATTTTGTTTAACATATTCTAATGCCATTGTATCAGCATATATGCGTTTTATGTTATTATAAGTTTCATTATTTCTACGCCAATAATTATTTCTTTGTAAGAAAAAATCATAATTATACACATGACCGTTTTTTTCTTTAAAATCTACTTTGGGTTTTATATTATAATAATAGCTTAACATAAGTCTATGTGAACCATTAATAATAACATTATTTTTTCCTATTTCTATTGGAAAGTTTTTATCAAATCCATTGTTTTTGAAGGATTGTATAAGTTTATTAAATGCATTTATAAATTCTTTTATTTTGGTTTTCGTTCCAGGATGTTCCCAATTTTTATTAAACACATCAATATGTTCCCTATACAAATCTATGTAAAATTTAGAGTCTATTTGTTTTTCATAATTTTGAATATACAATAACTTTGCCATTAAATCAAATCTTTCAGATATTAAATACATATAATTATAATTATTTAATATTTACATATTTTGAACCCATTTTTTTATATCTTTCCTAATGTCACACTTAAAATTATGAGATAAACTATTAGGACAATCTCTATATGTCAATAGTGTTGCTGTTAAATTATTAATACCATATCCTTTCTTTAATATTTGAATCCACAAATAAGTATCTTCACTATGACCTATTAAATCTACATTATAACCACCTGCTTCTAATACAGTTGATTTTTTATACATAACAGTTGGATGATTAATAAACCAACATTTAAGCTTATCAATATTTTGTTTAAGAAATTTTTTATCAATATATCTGGGGTGAGAAGTTTTGTATTTTATTTTTTTGGTGTTTTCATCCATAATATCACATTGACCTCCAACAACAACACACTTTTTGTTTTTTATCATGAAATTATATTGAAGTTCTATTCGGTTAGGTTTCATGATGTCATCTGAATCCATACGAGCAACAATGTCAAATGAGCATTTTTGTAGTCCATAATTCAAAGCATTTGGTAAACCTTGGTTTTCTTTTAAATCAAAGAAGGTGTATTTTCTGTTTGGAGATTGTAAGGAAGTTAAAAATATTTTGATAGGTTCTACATAATTAGATTCTGACCCATCATTCACAATAATAATTTCAATGAGATTTTTAAATGTTTGATGATGTATGGAAAGTAAACATTCTTTCATATATTCATATTTTGTATTATAGAAAGGTAAACATATTGATACACACATTATATATTAATATGTTATTAATTAGAGTAAAGTCTTTTCGCATTTTGCAACAAAGATTTATTTTGTGGACTTTTAACATGTCTAGTGCAAAAATTATCTAAAGGATGTTTAAAATTTAGGTTTAACTTATCAAAGTAATCATTTCTAACAAAAATCATATTACCAGTATGAGTAACAAAGTTGTATCCTTTTTCGTTCGCTAAGTTTAACATAGATTGAAATGTAGTTCCATTAATCTTATAACCGGTTGTATTTTCAGTATTATAAACATATTCAACAGGTGGTGGTATACCACTATCTATTTCAATAATAACAATAATAGGTTTATATTTTTCAGTATGTTTCCATATATGATAATCAATACCATCAACATCAATGGATAACATAAGAAAGTCTTGAGGAATGTCTGTCGTTTCTAAAATATTATCTAAATCGTGATTTACAAATTTCTTAATTGGAACAATATTTTTATGAATTTCACACGTTTTCAATAAATCTTGATAACGTTCTTCATCTCCTTCAATATATACAGCCTTAGAACCCATATTTTCAACAAAATGGAAGGTATTTGATAAATGTTTACCATCCCATGCTCCAAATTCACACATCCATTTATTTTGTGGATTAATCTCTAATCGTTTTAATATTTCAAGAACAACACCTTCTTCGCCCCATTGACTATGAAATTTTTGTTTATATGTATCAAAAAATGACATTATGTATATTTATTTAATTTTATTTTTAAATTTATTTTCAAACTTTTCAAAATAACTATTATTTTCTATAATTGCATCTTTTCTTGAATGCCAATGGTATGTAAAAATTTCATTGGCAAAGAAATTATCTATGTTTTCATCGGTTGCTTTAAAAAAATGGTCAAAATTATGTAATTTACTATATTTAGTTTTTTGTTTTTTATGTTCTAAAATCCATACAGGGTCAAATAATACACAAGGTAGACACATTAAATCAATATTTTCTGTAAAAATATATTTATGATTATATTCACAATAAAAGCTGCGACCATGTAAATTAAAAGGACTAATAGTATGTTTATATTTTTCTATTAACTGTTTTGCTAAATGACTTTCTTTTTTAAGTCTTAATATACCGTTGTTACCTCTTTTAAATTCTGACCAAGAGTAACAAAATTCCAAATCTAATAATGGAGATAAATCTTTTAATAATAACATATCTAAGTCAAAATATAAACCGCCATATTTATATAATACAATAATTCTAGCTATATCACTTCGAAATTTAAATGATGTAGTTTGGTCCAAGTATTTATAACCTACAAATGGTGTATTTTTTACCTCAATATGTGGGTCATAACATTTAACAACTATATTATCATGTTTAATAACCAAGTCTTTATTTTCTTCATAAGTATTTACATCTAACCAAACATATAATTGAGTATTTTTTAAATTTTGACTAAATAAGTAAGAATTTATACATAATAATTGATGACGTGTTAATTTACCATACCAATATACATGAAAAATGGTTATTTCATTGGATTTTAAATTATACTTTAGCTTATTTATTTTTAAATATTCAATGCCTTTATCAATATTACCATAATTTATATTTTCTAAAAATTTCATAATTACGTTTATTTATAATAATTATTTAAATTTTATTATTTATAACTAAACATAATGATTAATGTTATAACACAATTTTATGAAGTAAATTATCCTAACAATAATGACAAAATGCTACAAAGGGCTAGACAGGATGAGATTACTTTATGTTTTAAGAATAATTTGAAACATAAAGATGTAAAGAAGATACATTTTTTGTATGAAACGGAAAAAGATGTAAAATTTTTAGAGAAAGAAGGTGTAAATATTAAAGACCCTAAAATTGTATTATATAACTTGGGAAAAAGAATGAAATATGATGTAATATTTGATTATGCAAATACTTATTTACCCAATGAGTTATGTGTATATTTACATGCGGATATGTGTGTGGATGTTGGGTTTAATAAATTAACATTAAAAAATATGGAAAACAAGGTATATAGTTTAACGTCTCACAGTTTAGATTGTAATAGAAGATTTATTTGTGAATGCACTAGACAATTTAATACAAGTAGAGGATATTATGGTGTTACGTTTGATGGATTTGTATTTAAAACTCCTGTTAAAGATGAGGTTGTAAAGGATGCGAATCATTGTGTGCAGCGGTTAGGTGGTGAAACACGATTGATAAGTATATTAAAAGATAATGGGTATGATGTATTGTGTCCAAATCAATGTGTGAGATGTAATCACTTACATGATGTGAAGTTATTTCATACATTTACGAAGAAGGATTGGATTACGCGCGATGGGTCATCAAAGCCTCAGGCATATTATTCGGAAATACATCGAAAACAGGTCAACTTACCTTGGGAACAAAAAATTGTTGGCGGTGGTATCCCATTTTTTAATGGTTCTTGTAAAATGATTGAATCTATTTAAATTTTTTACCTTTAATTACATTTCTATAATGTTGGTTTATTAATAATTTTGCGTCTCTTTCTCCATTAGGATTATTATCATGTTCATCAAAAATTTCTCCGACGAATTTATAGTAATTATTTTTATACGAATCATCTGGAAAGGGTATACTGTATTTATAATTGAAAAATTGGTCATGCTCTAATGTTTTACCCTCACACATATCGTAGATATCATCTAAAAACAACATATCGTCCATCCGTTTGAATATATATTTTCGTTTTTTTAGAAAAGCATACATCTTTGTCTCAATATTTAATCTTTCTTTATAATTTTTATATCCCCACATACCACCTAATATTTTATAAAAATGATGTGGATGGTCCCTCATAACATGCATAACCTTATCACTTTTTTCCCACTCACATACAGCTTTATACTCTCTTTCATTAATTCTTGAATCTGTATCTCTTACAACAAATACATCGACTGTATTATCATGAAAAGGTAAAAAGCGCCAAAACATACCAGGGATTTTGGAATCAGTCATGTTAATAAGTTCAGCACCAAGAAGTGTTAATCTCTTTTTGTGAGATGCTGATAAGGTGTTATTAATGTAACATCTAATGGTCCAGTCATTATAAATATGTTTTTTGTTGAGTATTTCTAAATTGCGAATTAAACCATTATAATACATATTTTTGGTTTGATAAGCATAGTTGTCCATCGGTTTATCTTGAAACCATAAACTAAATGATATAATTTTTTTCATTTTTAAAGAATTATATCATTTTATTTTTAATTATATATATTTTGTTTTATTCTTTTATAATATCCACCTTCAATATATTTTTTATTTGTAGTTACACTTTCTAATTCAGAGTTTGGATGGTAATAATTTAATGGCAAAATTCTAAAATCAAAACTTGACCTAGTTACACCAGTTTTATTTAATTTATTAAAATGTGTATGTGTATTACCACCAAAACTCATACAATTTCCTGCTTTTTGTGTTAATGGTATAAAATCTCGTCTTCTACAAGTTTTTTCAGTCCATATAGTATTTGTATCAAACATATCTGTTAATGCAATAATAAAGTTAATTTCTCCATAAGGATGATTAAAAGGAGGTTTTGAATCATAATGTGGATTTGTAATAGCTTTGTTTTCTGGAAATTGAATTCTAAAATTGGGATATACTTGTAATAATGCTTCATTCAAACCTAAATATGGCAATACAACTTCTATAGCGAATTTTTCATATAATTTTTTTAATTCGTCCCATCCATTATCTAATTTATTATAAAAAATACGATGTAATTTTGTATGACTATCCATACCTGTTGTATCTTCACCATCCCAAGCATAATTATCTATTTGAGAATGTAGTTTACAAAGTTTAGTTTTAAATAATTTTTCAACTACCGAAACAAAATCATATTTTTTTTTGTCAAATTCCACAGATTGTAAATGTTTTTTTCCAAAAATAATATTTTCAGGATAATTAAATATATTCATATTAAGTTAATTGAATAAATTTATTAATTGATGTAAACTAATTAAACGATAGTTATATTATTTGTGCAACCACCTAAATACCAAGCTACTTCACTAAATGTGCTAAAATGACTACCAATAAATAAAGAATTTTTAGATAACAAATATAATTCAATAAGGTCTTCTTGTATACCCAATTCAAAATCTCTACTAGTATTTAATTCACTATTCCTAGGATAAAATATTACTTTGTATTTTTTTTGTTGTTCAAAATAATCTTTCACTTGTTGTGAATCAGTAGATATATAAAAAGTATAAGTGTTATCATACGTATCCATTTGTTTTTCATATTTTTGTATATTAAATAAATAGGAACGTCGTCCCATTTCTTTATTTCGATTCCAAGAACGTATATGAAGACTGATGGTTTTATCATTAAATTGTTGAGAAAACTGATTTATTTTATTTTGCAACTCATCAATGGGGTTTAATATTTTAAATAATTGTATATATTCATTTTTAATATGGTTTGGAATTTTACTATACATGAAATCAATATTTCTTTGCAATTCATCTGATTTACTAAACTTGACACTACAATTTGATTGAAATGTATTAAAATTTTTTGGTAATGTATCACTTTCCTTGATTGCTAAACAATGACTGTTATATATATTATTTTGTGAATTACTCGTAACTTCAACATCATTTTTAAATAACTTGGAAAAACTACAATTTAATATATGATTATGTGTTCTATAAGAATCTAAAATAGGCCAATAGATTTTTGCATTGGGATCTAGACGTAGAGCGGAAACATATGATTTTAAACGGTTTGATAATCCACCATTATTTATAGAAATCATTAAAATAAGATTAAATAATTTATACAATTAATAAACGAAATATTTAAAAACATACATATGAATAAGTATAATATGTGTAGTTTTAATATTATTAAAATTTTAAATTCAACTATAGAAGATATTAATTATTATACACAAAAACGTGGTCCCGATTGCACAAATATAGTAAAGGTAAATAATATTACATTTATTCACAATTTACTTCATATTACTGGAAAAAAGGTATATCAACCATTTGAGAATAACAATATAGCTTGTGTATTTAACGGTGAAATATATAATTACGAAACATTTGGAGATTATAAAACGGATGGTGAATGTTTAATCGACCTTTATCTAAAGCACGGAATTACTTTCACGAATCAATTAGATGGTGAATTTGCATTAGCACTAATTGATTTTGATAAGCGTTTAATAGTAATGAGCACAGATATATTTTCTACCAAACCTTTATTTTATTGTTTTGAAGATGATAATTTTATGATAAGTTCATATGAAAGTGGAATACATGCAAATAAAATGAAAAATATAAAAAAATTGGAAGCAAATAAAACAGTAGTATATGGTTTAGATAATTTGGAACAATTAGATGAACATAATGTATATGAATTTGATTTAAATCAACATAAAACATCATTTAATGATTGGAATATAGCTTTTGAAAATGCATTAAAAAAGAGAACGCTTAATTTACAAAGAAAATTGTTTGTATCTTTAAGTAGTGGTTATGATAGTGGTGCAATATGTTGCGGATTAAATAATTTGGGTGTAAATTATAAGACATATACAGTAATGGGTAGGGAAGATCCGAATGTAATACGTAGAAGATTAAATATAAATAAGATGCCAAAAGAGGAATATACAATGAATGAGAATGTTATAGCGCAATATAAAAATAGGAATGAAAAAATGTGTTGTGATTATAGTCAAAAAGTAATAAAAAACAATGATAAAATGTATAGTGTTTTAAAGGACCGTGCATCATGTGGTGGAAGTTTTATATATGATGCAGCAAGAAGGGAAGATTACATAGTTTCATTAAGTGGACAAGGTGCGGATGAAATATTTGCGGATTATGGTCATAATGGGAAAAAGTTAACATGGCATAGTTGTTTTGGAGGAAAGTTTCCAGAAGATTTATCTACGATATTTCCTTGGGAAAGTTTTTTCTCAGGAATAGGACAATGTTTATTGATGAAAGAGGAAATTATTGGGGGTAGTTATGGTTTGGAACAGCGTTATCCATTTTTGGACAAAATGGTTGTCCAGGAGTTTTTATGGTTAACACCGGAACTAAAAAACAGACACTATAAGTCAGTATTGCATAATTATATGACATCACACAATTATCCATTTGCATTGAATAAAAAAGTGGGTTTTAATTGTTTATATTAAGTTGAAAATCCCCTATTATTAATTGGAATATTTGATAAAAAAATAATTTCATTATTAATAATTTTATATGGTTCTGGATAATTCCATACTTTAACACATTTTGAAACATTATTTTTATCATCGTCTATACAATACCATTGTTTTCTTATAGGGTCCCATCTACAACCGAATTCTTTCGCAGTTTCTTTTTCTTTATATGGAATATGTAAATATACCCTACTATTCATTGGAGGTTCTAATTGCCGACTCATATAATAAATGTCTCAAAAAAATATTTAAATATATTATCACCTTAATAGGCTAAAATACTCATTACAACATCTTTCACTACCTAAATAATCATAATCTATTTTTTTCACATATTTTTCATAATTATTATTTATTTCTTCTATTTTGGTAAATAATTCTTCTATATGTTTATATTCTTCTCCGGCCATTTTACATATTTCTTGAGCTCCTCCACCACCATGACAATATAAAATAGGCAAACCACAAGACATACCTTCTAAGTAATGCATAGCGCCAGGTTCATTTTGTGTAGCTGTTAAATAAAAATTATGGTTTCGTAATTCATCACCAAGTTGTTTCCCAGTCATACATGGTAAAACACGTATATTCTTGGGGTTATAATTTTTATTATAATTACCAATATATGTAAATTCAATATGTGGATATTTGGGTAATAATTGGTCTAATGCATTATAAATATGAAACCCTTTTAAATAATTACTAGACCAGTGATGTGTGACTAATTTTATTTTGTTAAACTTTCGATGTATAGGATGAAAGTGTTTTCTATTACATCCATTTAGTATTGCATGATGGTCATTAAGTTCTAAATCATATTTGTTTATGTAATAATTTTGTAACCATTGACTAACAAAGACAACTTTATCAGCAAATTTCATAGTTTTTACCAGCAATGGTTCAACATTAATAGAAATTTGTCGTTTAATATCACATTCATTAACGCGATGTATAATAATGGTATTTGGATTATTTTTTTTATATTGAATAAAATCATTTAACTCGTATTTTTTGTGTGGTCCACTTCTGGGGTCTATAATAAATAACACATCAATATTTGGCTCTAATGTGTATATAACTTTATAATTTTTAGAAATAATAAAGGATGACAAATTTTTAACAAAAAATCCACCACCACCATAACTACCGTTGGGAGGTTTTAAGGAAAAGAAAACAGTTTTCATATATTATTTACTAATTATTTAAATTTAAATGAAAATTTACATAATTTATTAAATGAAAACAGTTTTTATAACAGGAGCATCTGGACAAGATGGAATAAATATGATACATTATTTATTAAAAAATACAAATCATAAAATAGTAGGAACTTCATATAGTGATAAAAAAATAAAAAATATAAAAAATGAAAAGTTTATATATGAAAAAGTTGATATAACAGATGAAGTATGTATACGTAATGTATTTGTTAAATATAAACCTGATTATTTTATAAATTTCGCGGCAAAAAGCTCGGTGGTTGATTCTTGGAAACATCCAAAGCTAACATTTCAAACAAATACAATTGCAATTATAAACATATTGGAAATAATAAGAACCGTGAAGCCATCGTGTCGTTTTTATTCAGCGGGTTCAAGTGAGGAATTTGGTGAAATAGAGACAACACCACAAACATTGGACCATCCATTAAAGCCACGTAGTCCATATGGAGCGAGTAAATGTGCAGCTCGTCATATAGTAAAAGTGTATAGAGATTGTTATAATTTATTTGCAATACATTGTATATTATTTAACCATGAAAGTATATATAGGAATAAGCAGTTTGTAACACGAAAAATAACATCTAACTTGGCAAAAATAAAACATAAAATAAATAACAGTGTAAATTTCGAACCATTTGAGTTAGGAAATATAAATGCTAGACGTGATTGGAGTTATAGTAATGATTTTATAGAGGCGATATGGATAATGTTACATCAGAATAAACCGGATGAATATATATTATCATCGAATAAGGATTATAGTATAAAAGATTTTATAAATATGTGTTGTAAAAGTTTAGGGTTAAGCTATGAGTGGGAAATAGACGAGGACCCATTAAATACAAAAATGTATATAAATAACAAATTGGCAATAACAATAAATGAAAAGTATTATCGTCCATCGGAAATATTTGTAATGAGAGGAGATTCAATGGAAACATATAAAAAATTAAATTGGAAACCGAAGACTTCATTACAAACTATGATAAATATAATGTGTGAGCACGATTATAAATTATTAAGTAATAAAGATGTAAATTGATGCATATAATTTTTTGTTGTATATAATTGTGATTTTTCGTAATTATATGTAGTATTACTAACACATGATAAAATAGTTTCAGGGTTGTTCATATCAAAAATAGATTCTTTATTTAATAATAATTCATATATACCAACTTTTGTGCAATATATAGGTGTTTTTGTTAATGCACATTCGTTGATTGCCCGAGGACCACCTTCAACCCTAGAACTGACAATATATAAATCTAAACAGTTATATAATTCGTTTAATGTATTAAAATCACACATTTCAAAATATTTATATTGAATTTTGTGTTTATTAAGTTTATGAATGACATATTGTCTTCTTTTTCCGGTTAAGAGAACTTTTATATTATTATATTTTTTGCGTAGTTGTAGTAATGATTGTATAAAAATATCAGGTCCCTTTTCTAATTTGGGAAGAAAAATACCATTCTTGATACCTGCACCTTCGGTATCTCTTTGAAATGAACCAATCCAAAAACTATTATCAAATTCATATTTATTTCGCAATGCATCTTTATTATTTATATGAAACCATATATTTTCATTATGCCATAATGGAATAACTCTAATAGGTTTGGTAACATATTTTTGTAGTGTTTGTTTACATATATTTTGATTGGTGACGAAAACATTTGTAATAGAATCCAAAAAAGAAAAATCAGATTTTTTAGAATAAGTCATCTTTGACTCAACAATATGATGTATTGTTGTAATAACTTTCTTTTGTTTATAAATATGTGCAGGAATTGTATTAGCAATATAATTACTTAAGATCCAAATAATATTAGCTTCATTTAAATCATTGGTATATATATCTTTATTATTTTCAATCCATTCTTTTGCTAACACATCAGTAATCCAATTTTCTTTAGCATATAATATATAAACTTTCATTATACATTATAAATAAGAATTACATTTATATTAGTTCAATGTTAATATCTGGATTTTCAATAATAGATTTCAAGGAAATCCAAATTTTATTAGTCATACCACAAATGAGTTTGAAATCGTTTTTAGACATCATTCTATAAATATCTCCCATAGTGTGTTTGGTTTGTTTTCGAAAAAATTTATTACAAATATTGCTGACTCGAGTAGCTTCTTCATCACTTATCCATAAATTATTCCAAAATTCTGAAAAAAAGGATGATTGTTGAAAAAGCATATGAAATCCTGGAGTTAAATATAATGAAATAATAAGACTATAAGTATCAAGTTCAGCCATATAAGGTAGACCAGAATGTCTTGATAATAAATAAACACCTAATTCTTGTGCAGTTATACTATTAGGTAGTTCAAAATAAAACCCATTTATATGTTTACCAGAAGTAATTTTTTTAATGTCTGTTTTATGCATATTCGAGTATACTTTGCTAATAAATCCTTTTGCACCTGTATGTATAGTAAAATATTTAACACCATTTATAGTAAATGCATTTTTACCATAATCTGCTAATTTAACGGTAAAAGGTGCAGAAGGTAGATTTGTATTTTGATACATACCAGAAAAGGGTTGACTGGAAACAAAAATATTATCGGCTTTTAGGTCATTATGTGTATAATTGAAATTAGATTGTAAGAAGTGTAACAAAGTAAAAAGTTGAATAAAAATATTTATGACAACATTTTCATTAATAGTATTATTATTAAGAAATTCTGGAAATTTTTTAGAAAAGTCACTTAGGTCACCTTTATCAGCTAATTCCATAACATTACAACTTTTTTTATTAACAATAAAAGCATCGTGTTGTTTTACGTATGAGGAGGTTTGAATAATATTAGAAGAAGAAATAAAGTAATCTAAGAAAAAGCCGATTATTGTTTCATTGATAAATTCGGAAGAGCCAATAATAATATCAACTGGTAGAGGAGTATAGCAATCTAATATTTTTTTGGCGTATCGATTGTATTTTTTATTTTTGATAATTTTAATAATAAATTTAAGTTTTTCATAACTAATTTTAAAAACAAGTTTATTACCATCAGATAGGGTATGAGTGTGAATACTGCCTTTTGAGCCAATAGTGCTAAGTTCTTTACTTTTTTTATTAGTAAATACGAATTTTTGTATAGAATTATTATCTTCAGTAATATAAAATTTAAACAAAGATTTTACACGTTTGGGATATTCTAACAAACTAGCAACCATACTATTTTTTTTTCTTTCTAAAATAGGTAAAACATCATCTAGTGTTTTTGTATCCATATTAGTGTATGGATTAGAACCTCCAATTTTTTTTGTTTTATTATTTCTTTTTTTATTATATTTTCTAGTTTTATTCATATAATATAATATATTATTTTAAAAATTCTTCTATTTCATGAAGGATTCTTTGAGCATAATGAACTTGTGTATAATTATTAGAAAACCGAATTCCATTATTTACTTTTTTATTTCGTTCTTCTTCATTATCTAAATAATAACTAATTGTATCAATAATTTGTTGGTCAGTCATATTTACATTAACTTCAATGACAAAACTATAATCATCAGCATTATCATTAGGAAGGTCTCCACAAATGGCGGAAACACCACACATAGGAATTTCAATATATTTACCATAGCGACTTCTTGGTCTTCCAGTATCAGTTAATGTAATTTTTGATTGATTAATAACTTGCGCCATTTCTTTCAAATAGCGGTCAGTATGCGCATCACTTAAATCATAACCAGGATGTGGATGTTTATGGCACTTATATTTTTCCCGAAGTTTTGGTAAAAGATTAAGAAACCGATTTCTCAATGGATAATGATGTGACAAACAACCAGCAATAAGAATATCATATTTAAAAGGTGTTTTATAGTTTTTAAAAATACTTTTTTTTGCACAATGACCGACATATACAAATTTTACATTAGGGATATTCATATTTTGATATTGTATACAGTCGTTAAGATGATGACAAATAACCAACTGAGAGCCACTTTTCTGAATTTCTTTAAGTGTCCACTGAATATCATACATTTCGTTGTATCGTATACATTTTGGGATGGTAACATTTTTAAAATCTTTCATTTCTAATGGTTTATATGCAATAACAATATCAAAATGTTTATTTAAAGTATCAATATTTTCTTGAACAGTTTTTCGATTATTATATTTTTGATTATTGTGATTATTCCATCCAATACCATAATATGTAATATTTGCGATTTTTTCTAATGCTTGAATACCATGAAATCTAACTCTTGACATTTTTGTTAGGTATGTATGTTTATTTACTAGATAAAGTATATTCATTATAAAATATATAAAGTAAGTTATTTTTAATATATTATAATGAAAATAGGAATTATTGGTGGAGGGTTTGTAGGGAAAGCAACGCGTTTATTGGAGTGTAATACGGTAGAGGTGTATACATATGATATTAATAAGGATTTATGTAATCCAAAAGATACAACAATGAAAACAATATGTGATTGTGATTTAATATTTATTTGTGTGCCGACACCTATGAACAAAAACGGAAGTTGTTATATAAATATAGTATTAAATGTATTGGAAGAAATAAAAAAATACATAAAAATAGAGGATTCATGTGTAATATTGAGGTCAACATTACCAGTAAATACGAGCCATGAATTAAATTGTTATTTTATGCCGGAGTTTTTGACAGAGAAAAATTTTGAGGATGATTTTAGAAATAATAAAAATTGGATAATAGGTTTAAGAGAGGAAAGTGTAGAGAGAGAGGAAATATTTAAAGGTAAATTTAGTGAATTAATAAACAATGCTTATGAAAATGAAAGTATAAAGTATAATAATATTCATTTTATGAGTAATAGTGAAGCTGAAATGGTAAAACTTTTTAGAAATAATTTTTTGGCGGTGAAGGTATCATTTTGTAATGAAATGTATAGATTTTGTGAAAGTGCAAATATAAGCTATGAAAATGTGAGAAAGGTGGCAGTGTTGGATAATAGAATAGGAAGTAGTCATAGTAATGTTCCAGGACATGATGAAAATTTTGGTTATGGAGGAACATGTTTTCCAAAAGATACACATAGTTTATATCATCAAATGACAATGAATGGTGTAGATAGTAGAATAATAAGAGGTGCTATTGAGAGGAATGAATTAATAGATAGGAGAGGAAAAGATTGGGAATCAAACAAGGGTCGAGCGGTAGTTTAAATCCAACCTTCTAGATAATAAGATAAAACAAAAACTAACCAAAAGGGTGCAATAGTTAGACCAAGTTCAGCAAAAATGGCAATAAGAAGAGCGACAATAGCTTTTTTTAGTGCTGACTTTAATCTTTCAGATTCATCACTATTATCATAATGTGTAATATAAATAACGTAAATAATGAATGATATAACAACAATTAAATTTGTAACCCATCTTTTATTTGTAAATAATTCTTTAATAGATTGTGTAGCTTTTTTTGACTTAAAAATAGCTCTAATAGTAAGTAAAAAAATAGAAAGGAAGGCAAATGAATACATTTAATATATTAAAATAAAAAAAATATAAAAGACAAGTTAAATTTATATATATATATAATGAGAGTTTGTGTAACGGGAGGTTCAGGTATGGTGGGGCAATGTATAAAAGAGTTAATGAAAGATAATGATAAACATGAGTTTGTATATTTATCATCAAAGGATTGTGATTTAAGAAATAAATATGAAACACATTGTTATTTTCAAAATGAAAATTTTGACGCGGTAATACATTTGGCGGCAAATGTTGGAGGTTTATATAAAAATTTAAGTTCAAATATTGAAATGTTTTGTGATAATATAAAAATAAACGAAAATGTGTTGGAGGCGAGTCATAAATATGGTGTTAGAAAGGGTATATTTATATTAAGTTCTTGTATTTATACAGCAAATCCAAGTAAATTTCCAATGAATGAAGAAATGATACACGATGGTCCTCCTCATCCATCAAACGAAGGTTATGCATATTCAAAAAGGATGATGGAAATGCAAGTGAGACATTATAATGCAAGTTATGGAACAAATTTTATGTGTTTAATACCAGTAAATTTATATGGACCGTATGATAATTTTAATTTGAATGAATGTCATGTGTTACCAGGATTAATGCATAGATTTTATAAAAATAAGAAGTTAAATTTGAAAACGTTTAATGTTTACGGGACAGGAAATCCATTAAGACAGTTTGTATATGCGAAAGACTTTGCGAAAATAATATGTGAAAGTTTAGATATAAATGATTTACCGCAAAATGTAATAGTAGCAAATAATGAAGTAAAAATCAGGGATTTAGTGGATGTAGTATGTGATGTAATGGAAATAGATAAAGAAAGTGTAACATATAATAAAGAAATGAGCGATGGTTGTATGAGGAAAACGGTAAAGAGTGAAGTATTTAATGATTTATTTAAAAATTTCAAGTTTACTTCATTGGAGGATGGTATAAAGGATACTTATGACTGGTTTATTACGAATTATGAAAACATAAGAAAATAATTATTAAAAAATTTATTCAATAATTATTAAAAAATTTATTCAATAATTATTAAAAAATTTATTCAATAATTATTTAAAATTAACTTAAGCTTGAGTTCCGTCGAGCAAGAAATGAGCACGCTCAGCAGAGTATGCGCACAATGACTGTAAAGTGCCATCAACATTTGCGGTGGTATCTCTGCGGAAGTTATCAACAAGGAAGTGAATGCGGAATTCAACATTTCTTACACCTGGTGTGCTGTTTTTGAACATAACAGAAAGACAGAGGACGGCGCGTTTTTCGGCGGCGCGGGCGCCAGCGTTGTTGGCATCGTCACCTAAAGCAACAGTAATGGCAGCTTCAAGACCACTTGTGTAGAGAGAGTGGACGGCAGAGTTAGTAACATCATCAGCGTTAACTCCAACATTTTCATCGTAATTAGATGCGATTTCGTGGACAAGAGAAGACATGGAGAGAGAGCATGACTGCTGGGTCTTTCCACTGATGCGGGTAACATCACCAAGAGTGTGAACATCTTGAAGCTGCTCAACAACATTCATGTAAGAGCAAGAATCCCAGGCATCGTGTGGGAGGCCGAGATCGTAGACAACGGAGTCAATGACGTCGTTGAGAACGGAAACACCTGAAACACTGACTTGAGCAGTGGCACCACTTCCAGCAGAATCAGTGCGACCACGGTCAGACATGTGAGTAAGGGCAGAACCAGCTTGGGGGACACCGTTAGCATATTCACCAGATACACCAATCATGGTAAGCATACGGCCAGCAACTTGTGATACACCGAAGTCACCGTCACCACCACCGTAGAATGACTCTACGAATGAACTCCACTGAAGAACGTTAGCGCGGGCTACTTCATCAGCACCTTTAGTCTGCCAGATATCCTGTCCAGTTGCAGGGTCACGAAGCTGGCAACATAAAGCTAAATCGATTACATTATTATTTTCAGTTGTAACAATGTTAAGTTCCGAAGGAACAATACGGGCGAATACAATCGTATGTTTTCCGATGGGCATATTATGTAATTTGTTAAGAAAAAAAAATAATATATTTATTGCTAAATTATTTTTTTTTTTGAAAATGCTAAATAAATTAACTTTGTGTTCCATCCAATAAAAAGTGTTCACTTTCTGATGAATATTTACACAAATATTCTAAAGTTCTTCTGGCTGGTAAATTATCTACTAAGAAATGAATACGAAATTCAATATTTCTAACACCTGGTGTGCTATTTTTAAACAATATACTAAATGCTAACACTTGCCTACTATTACCATCTTTACCATTTAACGCTAATTTTATTGCGGAAGTTAATCCAGATGTATATAATTTGAAAACACCTGATTTGGAAAAATTTGCTTTTAATCCTAAATTTCTATCATAACTTCCGGCTATTTCATGAACAAGAGATTCTAAAGATAAAGAACAACTTTGATTAATCTTACCACTTACACGTGAAGCATCAGCAACAGTATGTATTTCTTGTAATTCGTTAACTACATTCATATATGAACAACTATCCCAAACGTCATGTGGAAGTCCTAAATCATATACAATAGAATCTGTAACATCATTTAATATAGAAACACCAGATACAGATACAGTAGGTCCAACATTTCCAGAAGCAGCTGTATTATCTGTCCTAGCTCTATCACTTAAATGTGTTAAAGCAGAACCAGCCTGTGGAACACCATTAGCATATTCCCCAGAAACGCCAATCATAGTAAGCATTCTACCGGCAACTTGAGATATACCAAAATCACCATCTCCGCCACCATAAAACGATTCAACAAATGATGTCCACGAAAGTATATTTAATCTTGAAACAGCATTTAATCCGTGACCTGTCCAAATATCATTACCAGTAGCAGGGTCTCTAATTTGACAGCAAAGTCCTAAATCGATTATATTATTATTTTCAGTTGTTATAATATTTAATTCAGATGGTGCAATTCTTGCGAATAAAATAGTATTTGACATTAATATATATATATATATTTGAATATATTTGAATAAATTTTTATTAAATATATTATTATTTCTAATTAAAATTCTACATTATCTAAATCAAATGTAGCTTCTTGTTTTTTTCCAGACGTAAGACTATAATCTCCTACACGTTTCTCAAAGAAATTTGTCTTACCTTCAAGACTAATCATTTCCATAAAGTCAAATGGATTGTTAGAATTATATAACTTGGGAAATCCTAATTGCACTAAAAGTCTATCTGCTACAAATTCAATATATTGACTCATTAATTTTGAATTCATTCCGATAAGTTTACATGGTAAAGCATCACAAATAAATTCTTTTTCTATCTCTACAGCTTCTTTTATCATATTATGAACCTTCTTTTTTTGACATTTTTTATTAAGTTTACTATACAAAAGTATCGCAAATTCAGTATGCATACCTTCATCTCTACTAATTAATTCATTACTAAATGTTAGTCCGGGCATAAGTCCTCTCTTCTTTAACCAAAATATGGAACAAAAAGAGCCAGAAAAAAATATACCTTCAACACAAGCAAATGCAATAAGTCTAGTAGCAAATGTAGAACGTTTATCATTAATCCATTTAATAGCCCAATCGGCTTTCTTTTTAACACAAGGAAAATTATCTATTGCATGAAATAATTTTAATTTTTCTTTATCATCTTTTACATAACTATCAATCAAAAGTGAATATGTTTCAGAATGAATATTTTCCATCATTAATTGAAATCCATATGCAGCTCTTGCTTCTGGCAATTGAACTTCAGATAAAAATCTTGAACCAAGATTTTCTAAGACAATTCCATCACTTGCAGCAAAAAATGCCAAAACCATTTTAATGAAGTGTTTTTCGTTATCATTTAAGGTTTGCCAGTGATTTATATCATCTGTAAAATCAATTTCTTCGGCTCTCCAGAAACAATCCATCTGTTTTTTGTAAGACTTCCAAATTTCTGTGTCGGTTAATGGAAACATAACGTAGCGGTTGGGGTTTTCGGTCAGTAAGGGTTCAGACATAATTTTAGACATCCTAAATAATAATGGGTTAGATTTAAATATTTTAAAATATTTATATATATTATTATGGAATTTGAAAAACGCGAACGTATGTTAGACCTTATAAGCAGTGAAATACTTAATTCAGAAAACAATATTAACAAGTTAATAAAGAAAAATGAAAAAGATGAAAAAGATAATGCGTTTATAGGTAAAATAAATCACAAGTTAAAAAAGTATCAGAAAGAAAAAATGAATAAAAAAAACGCTCAGATAAGTCACTTAAAATTATTATATGATTATTTAGAAAAAAAAATGGATAAAACAAATGAAAGAACTATTGTTTTCCAACAAAATCAATTAAATAAGCTTAGTGAAAAGATAAAACGAGAGATTAAAAAATATAATTAAAAAAATATATAACTAAAATATATAATGGTTACCAGAAAAAAAAGGAAGGTAAGAAAAATACAGTGGGGATGTGCAGCGAAAAAAGGAGGATATAGATATATTAACTCAAAAAAAGGAACTAAAAGTCGCTCAGCAAAAGGAGTTAAAATGACACGAAAAAGAAGAAAAAGAAGAATAAAAAGAAAAAAAAGGAAGAAAAGGACTAAAAAACGTAGTTAAAACCATTTTCCAGTTATTTCCCGTTTTCTAATATTCCTTGGATTTTTATAATAACTCATTTTCTTATTATAATAATTTTTGAATTTTCGTTGAAATATTTTTAACCATACTGTTTTTATTATACAAAGACAGGTATCTTCTTTTTCATATAAGTCTACAATTTGTATACTATTTAATAATTTATTATTAATAGAATCCCATAAGTTGACATATAGGGTTGAATATTCATATAATTCATCATAATTTTCATAATTCATAGAACATAACACCAACCAGTGATTATTTAATTCTGTATTTCTACCATCCCAAAATAATTCAGAATCATATTTATGTATACAGGCTAATTCATACATTTGATAAATTATTTTTATTAATCAATATTTAATCAATTTTATATTCCTATTTTTTTATAATTATTAATATATAAATGAACATTGATAAACTTTTAACTAATAAAAATATTTTGTATTTAACGGTTAGTTTAGCATTTTTATGCTCTCTTGGATACTTATGCGTTTCATCATATGAGTGTTTGGCCGTATTTGTTGTTTCTTATTTCGTGTGTTGCAATTACATTAAAAATAGAATTGTATGTATACTGATTTCATTGTTTTTATCTAACTTCGTATTTGGATGCTCGTTTAGTCTTCGTGGAAGATTTCTTGAAGGATTTGGAGGATTATCCAAAACTGGACCTGTATCTAATCCATTGGTAGCAGGTGAATTTAATGCTGTTATTCAAAAAGCTGGTGAAGCTGCGGGTAAGGCTGCAGCTTCTGCTGCCGCAAATTCGGGTGCAAGTGAAGCCACACAGAATGAAGAAAGAGAAAAAGCCGAAAATGATGTAACGACTGCTGTAGTTGAAGAATTTAGTAGATTTTAATATAATAAATAATATATCAAAAATATATAAATGAAAAAAGTATTAAACAAAATGTCGAAAAATCCTTATGTTATGAGTGGAGCTGTAATTTTAGCAGTATTAAATATTTTAGCATATTTAAATGAAAAATCCATATTGTGTCTCGGTTCATTTTTATTAAGTCTCTGTTTAGCAAATGTTTACACCGAAAATTTATCATATGGTATTCTATTTTCACTTTTTATTACAAATATCGTTTTTGGTGGATGTCGAATTAAAAAAGAATTATTTTAATTTATTTTATATATATTTTATATAAAATGAAACTATCAAAAGTTTTTCAAAATAAATATTTATTATATATTGTATTAGTTGTTGCTGTAACAAATGTATTAGGTTATTTAGCAATGGAACAATATAACGCTGTAACTTTTTTCCTTGCAATTGGATTACTTAGCTCATACTTTACAAAAAATATGACTGTGGTTTTATTGATTTCTATTTTATCCACTGCATTAGCTAGCATACAAAAAGTTATTGAGGGTATGGAAAATAAAGTTGATACAGATAAAAAAATGAATGATAAGAATGTTGAAAATGTTGAAAATGTTCCCGATGAATCAGAAAAAACCGGCGTTTGTAAAGCAGAGGACCCTAATAATGATGATAATTGCGATGGAAAATTAGAAACAGATTGTGTTGGAAAATGTAAGTGGAATCCTATAACAACACAACCTGAAAAAGAATCAATTAAAGCCACTGAGAAAGCAAAGGGTAAAAACGTAGATGAATTTAAAAAGTTTTGCATGGAAGGTCTATCAGATGCAAATGGTGCAACACATACATCAGGAGATGGTAATGACATGAAATATTTTAAACAACATTTATATGATAATCAAGGAAATTGTCCAATAGCCAGTTCGGTAGAAAGTTGTGAAAATTCCAATGATTGTCAACAATATAAATCATTCTCCGGAGAAAAATTTACAAATATGGGAAAAAGAAATAATATTGTAGCAAATACTAGTCGCGAAGGACGCGTAGATGGCGTCGATGAAGGTGAAGGTGATAGAATTGACTATGCCGAAACTACTAAACAAGCATATGATAATTTACAAAAAATGTTGGGAGCTGATGGTATGAAAGGTCTCGCATCTGAAACAAAAAATCTAGTTGCACAACAAAAACAACTCGTAGATTCTTTAGGACAAATGGCACCCGTATTAAATAGCGCAAAATCAACATTAGACAGCTTAAACTTACCTGATATGAAAGGTATTACAAACATTTTATCTACATTAAAGGGAAAATAAAATACAAGCACTATATATATGCCAAGAAAGTGCCCCCCCGGAACTTTATGTATTGAAAATATAACACTTATATTTTTAATAGGAGTCATTTTATTTGGAGTTTACTTATATAATAAGATAAATTCAAACAATATTGTTGTTGTGCAAAAACCTGTTATTTCTCAACAACCACAACATAACCATGGGTTTTTTCAAAATCAATTACAAAGTATTTTTAATAATCCTCATGTTATGCCACAACGTGAACGAAACCCATTTCCAACAAATATGATAGACCCAAGAGGTTTACCTATTAATGTAAAAACACAAGGATTTGATTCTCCTTTCAGACAAGTTGGTATTTTGACTAGAGGTAATGGTGGTGAAACTATATTACCACTTATGGGAAG
>Ga0315330_10000079_pt1 | contig 48220 bp, 54 predicted proteins | sample M140m34915metaG_FD_203453 | JGI IMG/M metagenome (GOLD analysis project Ga0315330, IMG submission 203453) | Ammonia-oxidizing marine archaeal communities from Monterey Bay, California, United States - M1 40m 34915 | ecosystem: Environmental > Aquatic > Marine > Intertidal zone | place: USA...
TTTTGAGACCTTTGATTCAGCCAAAATTCCATCAGTTAATATTGATCCAGGAACTGCCTTGAAAAGCGAACAACCTCAATCTGCGACTCAAGTAAAAACAGACTTTGAATATAAGATTATAGGATTTATAGCAGGAAAAGAGGGTTCCTCTGTAGTTGTTAAAAAAGGCAATAAAGAGCATGTAGTGGTTGTTGGATCTAAACTTGATGGAAAATACAAATTAATTAGCGTTACAAGAGATGAAATTATCTTTGAAGCTGGCAGTAATGTGTATAAAATTAAAAACCTAGTTGGTAAATAATTATGAAAAATATTTTTAAATACTTAATAATTTTAACTATATTGGTTAATGTGCAAATTTTGAATGCAAATGATACTTATATATTGAATTATGAAGAAGTTGATATCAAAAAAGTTACTCAGGATATTGCTCAATTCTCAAAAAAGACTGTTATCTTAGATCCAAGGGTTAAAGGAAAGATTACAATTTATTCGAATGCTGAGTTAGATCGAGATCAGGTATGGAATGTTTACTTAAGAACCATGCAAGTTAATGGGTTCTCGGCTGTTGCAGATGATGGTTTTGTTAGAATTGTTCCAGAAAATGAAGCAACTAGGGATGAGAGTTTTGATATAAACAATAGATCAGATTATTTAACAGAAGTCATACCCCTTCAAAATAGATCATCAGCTGAAGTGCTTCCAATGATCAAACCAATCACAGGAAGACAATCACATTTATCTAGTATAAATTCAATTAATTCCATCCTTTTAGTTGATAGGGCAAGTAACATCAATAGAATTAAAAGTTTATTGAATGATTTAGATATAAATAATTCAGCAAAGATATCTATTATAAAGCTTAATAACTTGCCTTCTATCGAAGCTGTAAGAATTTTAGAGAAGCTTAAAGCTCAAAATAATCCTACAATCAATAAGTTTGTATCAGTGCCATTCGCACCTTCAAATTCGATCATTATTTCTGCAAATGACTTTGTAACTGAAAATATTAAAAAAACACTTGCATCACTTGATGCGGATATTGTGAATAGCGACGATACCATTGAGGTGGTTTACTTAAAATATGCCAAATCTAATGAAGTTGCCTCTATTCTAAATTCAATATCTGGTAGGTTTATGTCAAATTCTGATGGCAAATCTACAGTCATAACTAGCCATGAAAAAACTAATTCAATCGTTATATCTTCAGATCAATCAAATATAAGTACTTTAAAAAATTTGATCTCAAAGTTAGATATAAGAAGAGCCCAAGTGCTTGTTGAAGCGGTAATTGTTGAATTATCTGAAAATGCTGCAAATGATTTAGGTGTTGAAACAGTATTTTCAGGAGGGTCGGAGAATGGAGAGATACCTATTGGTATTACAAGGTTTAATGATTCCGGTCCTGACTTGCTTTCAATTGTTGGAGGGGCAGCAGATGATACGAATACAGCTTTGACCACTAATTCATTAACTTCATTATTAAATACACAAGGTATTGTGGCTGGTTTTGGCGATCTTAGTGCTGGAGGCGATAGCTTTGCTGCCATAATTAACGCTATTTCGCGTGATGTAAACTCTAATATTCTTTCCACACCGTCCTTGCTTGCAATGGACAATGAAACTGCTTCATATATTATTGGTCAAGAAATTCCTATCACTACAGGGGAAAGTCTTGGTTCAAATAATGCAAACCCATTCAGAACTACATCTAGACAAGAAGTTGGTATTAAGCTTGATATAACACCTCAAATCAATGAAGGCAGTTCTGTCTTATTGGAAATTAAGATTGAGGTCTCTGGTGTTGCAGGAACTGTATCTAGCGGAGTTGATTTAATAACAAATAAAAGAGCTATCGAGACTACAGCTCTTGCTGATGATGGCCAGACAATTGTTCTTGGTGGGCTTATTGATGATGATACTCAAGAAACCATTTCAAAAGTTCCGCTATTAGGGTCCATACCTGTCTTTGGAAAATTATTTCAATCTAAGACTAAGACAAATATCAAAAAGAACTTAATGATATTTATAAGACCAAGAATTATGACTGACTCAAACTCTGTATATGACGTCTCAAGTGAAAAATATAATTACATAAAAGCTCAACAAGTCTTGTCAAACGAAGAAAAGCTTTTAGAAGACATATCCAAATCAGATTAAAAATGAGTGATATGCTTAACGATAAAGATAAGCTTTCTGATGTATTGCCTTATGAGTTCGTTAAGGAAAATCAATTAATATTAGTTAATAATAATCCAGTTGAGATAATGTCTCCAAACACTATAACTAGAGACATGTATCATGAAATTCAAAGGTTTATTGGATCGTCTTTTAACATCACTAAATGCACTTCAACAGAATTCAATGACTATATTACCAATATCTTTTCAAGCGAGAGCGTAGCCAATGATATTTCAGAGGAGCTAACTGATTCCTTTGATCTGGAGTCTTTTGCTGGAAGTATATCGGCTACAGAGGATTTATTAAGTGGTAATGATGATGCTCCAATTATTAAATTAATCAATGGGATTATTAGCAAAGCAATTAAACTTAGAGCATCAGATATTCACTTTGAGCCTTATGAAGATCAGATAGTAATAAGGTATAGAGTTGATGGCATATTAAAAGAAGTTTTAACGCAAGATAGTAAAATTTCATCAGTTTTAATATCGCGACTTAAAATTATGTCTGGGTTAGATATTTCTGAGAGAAGATTGCCACAAGACGGAAGGGTGTCTCTTTCTCTTGGTGATAAAAATATAGATGTGAGAGTATCCTCATTACCTTCATCACATGGAGAAAGAATAGTTCTAAGGATTCTTGATAAACAATCAGCGCAAATAAACATTGATGACCTTGGATTACCGGAAAAAATTTTATTGAACTATAAAAATTCTTTAAAAAATCCTGAAGGTATCATACTTTTTACAGGACCAACTGGTTCAGGTAAAACGACTACACTATACGCTGGCTTAAGATATTTAAGTGATTCCTCACAAAATATTTTGACCGTTGAAGATCCTATTGAATATACACTCAAAGGTATAGGTCAAACTCAGGTAAATCCAAAAACCGGATACACCTTTGCCAAAGGCTTACGAGCAATTTTAAGACAGGATCCTGATGTTGTTATGGTCGGTGAAATGAGGGATGTTGAAACAGCCCAGATTGGCATTCAGTCAAGCTTAACGGGTCATTTGGTTCTATCAACAGTTCACACAAACAGTGCAGTAGCAGCTATTGCACGTCTTAGGGATATGGGTATAGAGTCCTATCTATTAGCATCAAGCCTCAAGACTGTAATTGCACAAAGATTGGTAAGAAGGCTATGTAATAACTGTAAAACAGTTGATACACCTGATGATGAGACTTTAAAAAATCTAAACTTAGAAAAGGGTGCTGTTGTATATAAAGCTAATGGATGTGATGAATGCCTTGACTCTGGTTACAAAGGAAGGATTGCAATAGCTGAGTGTTTGCAAGTGGATAAAAAAATAAAAGAAATGATTCATAACAATTCGGCCGAATCAGAAATTCAAGATTACGCATTCAAAAACAATGAATCTATTGATCAAGCTTCAACGAATTTAATACTATCAGGCATTACATCTTGTGACGAAATTTTAAGAATTAACAACCTCAAAGACAATGGCAGCGTATAGTTATTCCGCATTCGATACCAATGGAGTTAAGAAAAAAGGTTACCTAAGCGCTCAATCAGAAAGAGAGGCAAGGAAGCTTATCAAGGAGCTTAATTTAACACCTTTAGAAGTTAAGCTTTCAAGTTCAAAGATTGTCAATAAATCCAAGGTCAAGAATAAAGATATTGTTATCATGACAAGGCAATTGTCAACTTTACTGGATGCAAGCACCTCTATTGATGATTCTTTAAAAATAACTGCAGATCAATCTAATAATAAAGATCTATCAAATATTTTATACAATATAAGAGAAGATATTATTCAGGGAAAAAGGCTTGGAAATTCTATGAAAGCCTATCCTAGAGTTTTTAATAAGACTTATACATCTCTCGTTACAGCAGGTGATACCTCAGGTAATCTTGGTGTTGTTTTTGATAATTTAGCTGATTATTTAGAGCAATCTGAGGATATTAAACAAAAAGTTATATCAGCGTTAACATATCCTATTATTTTGGTGGGATTTTCAGTCCTAGTAATCATTGCTTTATTGGCTTTTGTTTTACCTCAAGTAGTTGGTCAATTTATAAAGTCAGGAACTGAGCTGCCAATTTTAACCAAGGGCCTTCTTTTTCTTTCAAATAATATTTTTTTTATTGTAGGTGTTTTGGCTATTCTCGCTCTATCATCCTTTTTTATATATAAAAAATACATTAAGTCTAAAAATAACTTACTAAAGGCTCATTATTCTTTTTTGAACATTCCCCTAGTTGGTAATTTCATTCTGCTTACTGAGACAGAAAGATTTGCAAGCACTATGAGTTTGTTACTTGATTCAGGAATGAACCTGGATGTTGCGCTAGAGGAGTCTTCAGAAGTTTTTAACAATGCATATCTAAAGGATCAAATTATTAGATCAAGAGAAGAGGTTATTGAAGGTAAAGATTTTGTTGGATCTCTTGTTAAAAGCAAAATTTTCCCTGATATCTTTATTCAACTTATTTCAAGTGGTTATAAATCAGGAAAGTTGCCAAAAATGTTTTCAAAAGTCTCTTCATTTCTGAAAAATGAGATTGAATCAAAACGCTCTATATTTTTATCACTGTTAGAACCTATCGTTATTATCTTTATGGGAGGTTTTATAATGATGATAGTCTTAGCTATACTATTACCAATAATGCAGATGAATACACTATCTCTTGGATAATAAAATGAAAAATTACAATAAAGGTTTTACTCTAATAGAACTTATGGCTGTGCTGGTTATTTTAGGTATTTTAGCAACAATCGTTGTTGTAAATGTCTCGCCAGTTTTTCAAAGAGCTAATCTAGAAAAAATAAAAGCTGATTTTGCACAAACTACCAAGGCATTAGAAATATATAAATTTAATGAACTAACATATCCAACAACTTCTCAAGGATTAGAATCATTAACCACACCACATTCAGAGCTAAAGAACCCATTTCTTTTTCCTGATGGGGGTTATATATCTGCAATTCCTAAAGATCCATGGGGAAGAGAGTATCTTTATGTTTACCCTCCACAAAAATCAAGTAATTTTGACCTGTATACATTAGGCGCTGATGGTGTTGAGGGCGGGACAGGAGAGGATACTGACATTGGAAATTGGTTACAATAAAACTTCTGGGTTTACATTAATTGAACTTCTTGTAACCCTTGTAGTTATAGGGTTGATGTCGAGCCTTGTTTTTTTAAATTTTTCAACTTTAAATTCAGTTGAATCGAAGGCAAAATCTTTCGAAAGAACATTTGAATTCCTTACTGAGGAAAGTATAACAACCGGTAATTTGATAGGTTGGTATGCAGATGAAAATACAGATAGTGCTTATTTTATTTCCATGGATGGATTGCGTATTAATGACTCATCAATAGATATGCCTCAATCAGGCTATAAAGATTTTATTAATTTTGAGAAAGTATTTAGATCTTTTGATGGCAACGTTTATGAGATTAATGATGATGAAGTTTTAAAATTACCATTATTGGTTTTTTATCCATCAGGTGAAAATTCTGGTGGGTCATTGGATATAAAACAACAAGACTATATACAAAGAATAAATATAAACAAAAATGGAAAAACACAAGTTAGTAAAATTTCATACTAAAGGCTTTAGTCTCATCGAAGTTATTGTTTCGCTTGTTGTGCTAAGCATTTCAATACTCGCTATTTATCAAGTAATTGTTTCAAATACTACTTCAATTTTGTATGTCGAGGATAGATATTTAGCTAAAGAGGTAACAAATAATAGGGTCGCTTTAATTAACACCATGCAAAAACCTAGGAATGAGACAAGAAGAACTGGGATTATGAAGATGGGAAATAAAGTGTGGAGATGGGAAGAAATTATCGAAATGAATTCTTCTAACGAGTTCTATGAATATGAGATTATCGTCAGACGAGATGGATCAAATAATGCTATCTATAAAACAAAGGGATATATTATCAATGAATAAGGGATTTACTCTGATAGAGGTTTTAGTATCTTTGGTGATATTAAGTCTAATCGGCCTTATTTGCTCTCAAATTTTATCTTCAGCTCTTGAATCTGAAGAAATATCAACAAAGAAACTAAATGAAGTAAAGGAACTCAGCCTATCATCGAGCATAATAAGACGAGATCTCAGGCAAGCTGTTAATGTTCCTTCAAGGGATTACTATGGTGACCCAATGCCTGGGACTTTTTATTATGATGAATTATCTAATTCTATAATTTTTAATACATCGATAAAAAACTTATCCTTAGTTACCTCCAATATTAATAGAGTTCAATATATGATTGAAGATAATGTATTAAAGCGAAAGCAATACTTTTCATCAAACCCATACAACGAAGAGGACAACACAGAAACAAATTTAGTCAATAATGTTGAAGATATTGAATTTACTTTCATGCATCAAATGAGGTGGCATGATAGATGGCCTTTAGACGAAGCAACAGCAAATAAATTTCCAGAATTAATCCGGATTGATTTCTCGGTAGGTAGCAGTGATTATTTTTGGCTTATTGATCCAAACATTGAGTATGCTTATGAGGGATAAAGGCGTAGTATTGATGTCCGTTCTTCTTATAGTGCTCTTACTATCGTCAATTGCTGCAATGATTGGTAATAATTATTTTATATCTTTGAAGAGAGCTGCTTATCTTGAATTTCAATCTAGCTCATTAAATCTATTTAGAGGCATGGAATTTTTAGCCAAGAAAAAAATTAATCAAGAAATTAAATTCAAAGAATTTATTGGTAAAGACAATTCAATGTTTGTAAATAATATATTTTTGGAAGACGATACAGGCTATATATTTTCAGAAATATTTGATGCATCAACATGCTTCAATATTAACAATTTAGTTCAAAAAAACGAAGATAACTATATACCCGATCAAGAGAGCATAAAGGTTTTTAAAAGGTTAATGTTACTTAAAGAGGTTGATGAAAGAGAAACAAATCAAATGATTGATCAAATTATTGACTGGATAGATATCGACAATAGACCAAGGAGTAATGGTTTGGAGGATTATTTCTATACAGGACCATCAAACACTAACCAACAATACACTCATAATAGAATGTTCTACTCTCAAAATGAGTTAAAAAATTTACCATCTTTTGCAGGTGATAATTGGAATCATCTATCAAGATTTTTATGCGCTTATCCTATAAAGGATTTTGCTATTAACATAAATACATTAACAGTTGATGACGCTCTATTGTTAAGTGCTTTGTTCAGTGAGCTTTCTGTGGATGATGCTGAGTACATTCTCTCAACACTGCCAGACTCTGGATTTAAAAACCTTAGCGAAATGTATATTCAATACCAGGATATAACTTTTGGGGATGCGAGTGGAGCAATTGCATTTAAAACAAATATTTTTCTGTTAACAACCTCTTCTAAAGTAGAGTCATTTGAATCTAGCGCATCAAGCATTATTCATTTTAAAAACAATAATAATGGCTATATTTTATCTAGAAACTATAATGGTATTTAATGATCACTTATATTGCTCAAAGTTTTTCTAATTCCTATCAAGATATAGTTTTATATAAGTATATCAATGGTAATTTAGCTTCTAAAACACCTACTACTACAAGTGATTTAAAAAATATAATAGATGAGGACTCTGATCTAATTTATTTAATCCCTTCATCTTTGGTTTCTTCTTACGTAAATGATGTTGGCACTGATAAAAATTCAGAGGCAGCTTTTCTATCTGATAAAGAAGATAACATCGTTGATGATATTTCTAATGTAGCTATCAAAATTTCTGATAAATTTGGATATCTTATTAATAAGAGCCTAATTGATGATATTAATAATGATCTAAGCGCTGTTAGATCAAAGACATATGTTTATCCTGATTATTTATTGTTTAGGAGCGAAGGCGATTCTATTTTTTTTAATGAAGAAAATGCAATTTTTCATTATGCAGATGGGACAGGAACATCACTCAATAAAAATTATGTTGATCAATATATTGAATTAATAAAAACGGAAAGAGAATTCAATCCAAAGCTTTATACATCTGATGCTAATGCTAGCAATGAACTTGAATATGTTGAACTATCAAAACTTCATGATGGCTTAATAAATTCTCATCAAGAATTAGATACCTTATTTAAATTTAAATATTCAATCTCAAGTATTTTAAATAAATCCAGCTTGAGCAAATCACAAATTTCTGTAATGGCAATTTGTTTAATATCTCTTATTAGTTTGCCGCCTTTAATATTAGGTAGTATTAAGAATAATACCAATACTTATAAAGCTGAAACAGCTAAGTTGTTTAACAGCATATCAAATAATATAACTAGAGTTATCGAACCTAGATCACAGATAGATTCTCTTTTGGGAGAAAAATTTAATTCAAAAAATGAAATTGAAATACCAAATATTGATTTTATTTACAGACTGGGTGGTGTTTATGTCAACAAGATTGATATTGACTTCAAAATCAACACTGCCACAGTTCAAATTCAAGAAATGCCCAAAATGCAGCTATCATTAATCACATCAATGGGAGATACCTTTGGTATTAAAGTCATTGATCAAAACCTTCAAGAGAGCTCTAGCGGAGCATCTGGAACGATCATTATAAGTTTTCCTAATGAATAAATTCATCCAAAACCTAAACTCTAGAGAGCGCTCTTTGCTTATAGCTGCTTTTACCTTGGTAATGTTTTTTATTGTATTTTTATTTATCAATTCCTTTGTAAGTGACTATAGGCAGGCAAAGCATAACCTTAATAAAGCCTCAGGTGATTACGAGTATGTTAAAAATAGAATACAGCAAGCTATCAAAAGCAACCAAACTAAAGCTACCTCATCTGAAGACATAAAAAACTATATCTTTAACCAGCTTGAATCGAAGTATGAATTTGATAATTTATTTGTTGGCCTTGAAGATAATATTTTTATTATTGAGTTCTCTACATCCAATCTTAAAGATGGAATAAATCTAATTGCAGATACTGCAAATCATATAGAAAAGGATGTGCTAAGCCTTTCGATTACCAAAAAGGGCGATAATAATAATATAGCTGCAAAATTTAAGATTTAATTTCTTATTTTTTGCATACTCTTCACTTAAATGTATTTTGATGTAACTCAGTTGTAACAAATCATGTGTCTAATAAGCATATAAATTAACTAACTTAGTTTCAATTATGGAAAATATGTTTTTAGACCCTACTTTAATTTTATTAATAGCTGCATTTGCAGGCTTCTTCATGGCATTTGGTATTGGTGCAAATGATGTGGCTAATGCTATGGGTACTTCTGTCGGAAGTAAGGCAATAACATTTAAGCAAGCCATATTTATCGCGGCAATTTTCGAGTTTATGGGTGCTTATCTAGCTGGTGGTGAAGTAACATCAACCATTAGAAAGGGGATAGTGGATCCCAATTTATACGTAGGTAAAGAAAATATCTTTATTATCGGAATGATGTCAGCATTACTCGCAGCTGGAACATGGCTCTTAGTGGCAAGCTCTAAAGGTTGGCCTGTTTCAACAACGCATTCAATTGTTGGTTCCATTGTTGGTTTTGTAATTATTTCTGCTGGCTTTCAAGCAGTATCATGGGACAAGGTTGGTACGATAGCTGCTAGTTGGGTTGTCTCTCCTGCAATATCAGGAACCATGGCTTTCTTGCTTTTTCTAAGTGCAAAAAAGTTTATTTTAGATAGAAGAGATCCTGCTCAAGCAGCAGTATCACTTATACCAATATACAGTTTTTTTGTAGCAGTCATCATAGGTCTTGTAACTGCAAGAAAAGGGCTAAAGCATGTTGGCATTCCATTGACTGACAACGAGGTAGTTTTGGTCACTATTGGAATTGGTGTGGTTGCTTCAGTTATTACAGCTGTACTTTTAAATTTAAATAAAGAGAAAATTAAAGAATATGGTGTTGAGTCTGCATTTGCTATATTGATGATAGTAACTGCTTCAGCAATGGCATTTGCTCACGGCTCTAATGATGTTGCTAATGCGATTGGACCTATGTCTGCAATCATAAGCGTAACTTCCGAAGGAGCAATTGGTGCTAAGTCTGCTGTAAGTCCTTGGATATTGCTCATTGGTGGTGTTGGAATTGTTTTCGGTCTTGCAATGCTTGGCGGAAGGGTTATAAAAACAGTCGGTAGTAAAATTACTGCACTTACTCCAAGTTTAGGTTTTTCTGCTGAAATGGCTGCAGCTTCAACAGTTGTAGCGGCAACATATCTTGGATTTCCTATCTCTACAACTCATACTTTAGTAGGTGCTGTAATAGGTGTAGGTTTGGCTAAGGGAGTTTCTCATCTTGATCTAAGTTCTATTGGAAGGATCGTACTTTCCTGGGTAGTCACAATACCTGCTGGGGCAACATTAACTGTTCTGTTCTATGTATTGCTTAGATTTATGACAGGTGTTTAATTTAAGTAAATCACTTTTATATATAATAGACAGGTGTTAATAAGAAAAGCGTTTGCAGAACTTATTGGTACCTGTTTTTTGGTCATGGTTGTCGTTGGTTCTGGGATCATGGCTGAAAATTTATCCTCAGACAATTTAAATATATTAATTGCAAATACTCTGGCAACAGGAGCAGGCTTAACTGCATTAATCTGGATTTTTATTAATATATCAGGCGCTCATTTTAATCCTGCTGTTAGTTTAATTATGTTTTTTAAAAAAGAATTAAATTTTAGTGAGCTTTCTTCTTATATATCCTTTCAATTTTTAGGTGGCTTTATAGGTGTTGTTCTAGCAAATCTCATGTTTGGATTAGATGCTTTAAGCTTCTCACAAAAGGATAGGGGAGGCCTTGGAATTTATTTGGGTGAATTTATTGCTACTTTTGGTTTGCTCATTACGATTTTAGGCGTAAGAGAATTTAACAAGCTTGCAATAGCTCCTGCAGTTGGTTTATATATAACCGCTGGATATTGGTTCACCTCGTCAACATCTTTTGCAAATCCTGCTGTAACTTTAAGCAGAATGTTTACTGATACTTTTACAGGTATTTCAAATGAATTTGTTGCTCCATTTATTTTATTTCAATTAATTGGAGCAATAACTGCAATGTTATTTATGAGGTTTATCAATAACAAATAAAACTTAAGAGTTTTGCTCTACCCAGTTTTGCATATAAGCAGTTCCAGCCCTATGGGCTTCTATTTTTCCCGTCTCATTAAGATTGCCACTTTCTTTTGCATTTAATGAAAAAATAGCAAGAATTATTTGAGTAAGAACTCTGTATATGCCATCTTTATTATGCATTCCAGGAAGAACAATATTTGACTCTATATAGTTTTGTATGGGTGTTGACAGTTTACTCAATAATTCTGAATCAATTGACAAGGTTATAGAGCTTTTAAGTATCAACTCATGTGATGCTTTATTTGCATTAAAAAAGTCAAATAAAATTTCTACACACCTTAGAACAACCACTGAAAGATGTTCTGTTTGAATATTACTTGACTCATTTTTAAAGTAAATCGCACAGTTATTTACATATCTATTGATTAATGCAAGTTTAATATCTTCAGGTGTTGGAAAAAATTTATATGTTGATGTGCGTTTGAGACCAGATAGTTCAGATATATTAGCAATTGTTATTGATTTTATACCTTCAGATAAAATAATCTCTTCAGCAGTATTAAGAATAGTCTCTATTCTTTTTTTGCTTCGCGTCTGCTTTGGCTTTAAATACATTTAATAATTTTTCGACATTTGTTTAATTATGATCTTACTTTAAATTAATTTTCTTTAAAACGTCTTTTGTTGATATATATTTAAAATTTTGAGTATTATTTGACGAAGTATCTTCATTTCTCCCATCTTGAACAACCAGGATACCCTCTGGAAAACTAGCACCTAAATTGATGTTAGTTATATCCAATCCATCAGTATCATTTACTTCATCAACAAGACCAGAGCCTTTGATGGAAAAGCTTTTAATGAAATTATGTGGGCTTGTTCTTTTGTAAACGTTAAATTTACTATTACCTTGAGACGATAAAATGACATAACCATCTTTATCTGATGTTTTTAGTATCGTAATACCCTCAGGATCCCCAACTATATTGCCTTGCCTAGTATCAATAATAATTGGATTATTGAACTCAAGTTTTTTATTAATTTTATAAGCCCTCAAGATGCCTCTATCTTGTTCTTCTGATATGAAAAGGGTTAAATTTTCATCATCATATACACAACCCTCTGATTGAGTAGCATCACTGATATTGAATTCTTTCAGTAAAGTAAAATTACTTTCTAAAAAATTAAATGCCCACATTTGAACTTTTGAACCCTCATCTTCAGTAATAAAAGCAATATTGCCAAATTCTGGGTGAATTCCAGCACAAACACCATAAACAATCATATTAGCTTCAGCCACATGGTTTGGTTTGACAGGAAGCATAAAATTTCCTAATTTTAGATCTTTATCTACTTTGGCATCATCTAGAACCCAAAGACTTAAAGAGCTATCTGATCTATTTGAACCATATAAAAGACTATATAAATTTCCATTTATATAAGTTTTTCTTATATCAATATTATTTACATTGCCTGCATTTGAATAGTTTATTATTTTGCCATTAAGATCATAGCTATAAATACCATTATATTTATCTGTTCCGAAAATAAGTGAATTTGATTTATCGAGATCATTAATCCAAATAGCTGGATCATCAGCATCACCATTTACAGGCATTTGTGGTGTTTCCACTACCGCATATACATCATAAGAATCAACATTTATTTGAAAAATCAGAAGTAAAAATAAATAAAATTTAATCATAATTTTTTATAAGTTATGTTTATTTTATTTAATCACAATCAATCTCTAAGACCAATTAATTAAGCAATTTTCTTAAAAAATGTTACGAGAATGTGACTATATCGTAGGTACTGTGTCCTCATTGTTATTTTTATGCAAATACAGGCAATGTGTAAATAATCCCTTCATTAATTGTGTTTAAATACCATCACATTAACTTACTTGGAAACTCAAAAATGAAAAAGATTATTAACACCAGAACATGTTTATCATTACTTGCTTTGACTATCCTACTTCCACTTCAAGCGCTAGCTTCAAATGGCGAGTTTTATGGAAAAGTAAATGTAAGCTTAATGCAAACAGAAATTAATTCTGATAAAAACACTGATACAAGAAATAATGCATCCAGAATTGGTTATAAATCTAAATATGCATTGTCTGATGACCTCAACCTAATTATTCAAATTGAAAATGAGTTTGATGCAGCAGACGGTAGAGCGGATGGTGATAAGGTTTTTAAACAAAGGAATACATTTATTGGTATCTCAGGTTCATTTGGAAAATTGTTTGTTGGTACTCATGATACCGCGTTCAAAAAAGCTCAGCTCAAAGTTGATTTATTTAATGATACTAGCGCAGACATAAAAAATATTCTTGTTGGTGAGAATAGAATGCAGGACATGGTTGGCTATGAATCACCAGAAATTTATAAAGGCCTAAAACTTACATTGAATAATATAAAGACATCATCAGAATCATATCAATCCTTCTCAATTGATTATAAAAAAGGCGATGTGTCTTCATCATATGCCGTTGACAATGGTTTAAAAGGTTTTGAAAGCAGAAGATTTGCATTAGTCTATCCTCTTAATAAATCTACCTTTGGAATATTGGTTCAAGATTCAGAAAATACAAATACTTTAAATAGTGAAAACGGATACGTTTATAGTTTTAAACATAAACTCACTACTAAAGGAACTTTAATGCTACAGTCTGCAAAATCTGACATGAAGGTGATTAAAGGTGAGCAAAACACAATTGGTTACGGAATAAAAACTGGTAAAAATTCTAAAATCTTTGCAGCATACTCTAAGCTAAAAAAAGATCAAAAATCAAAGAATAAAACTATGCTCTCAGTTGGATTTGAAATTAAATTTTAAGACTCTTAATCAAAAGTACTGCTAAATTTAATTATATCCTTGGCTAATTCTTGCGGTCTTTCCAAGGCCGCAAAATGCCCACCTTCATAAACATTCCATTGAACAATGTTGTAGATATTTTCTGCCCATATTCGTGGTGGAATCATAATATCATTTTTAAATATCGCACCTGCTGTAGGTTGCTTTACTTTATTGAAAGAGAAACCAAGTCCATTATTTTCTTTGTATAGTCTAGCGGATGAGGCTCCAGACTCAGTAAACCAATACAAGGATATAATAGAAAGTAATTCATCAATACTAATGACAATATCTTTGTTCCCATCCTCAAACCATCCATAAAATTTTTCGCTTATCCACGCAGCAAGACCTGCTGGTGAATCATTGAGCAAATAACCTATTGTTTGAGGTTTGGTTTTTTGAATTTCATAATATCCATAGCCTTGAGTCTTATATTTTTCAAAGTTATCTAATAATTTAATCTCTTGCTCTGTTACACCTTCCATTGGCTCCTTGTCTGGAGGGAAGGCGATCACTAAATTTAAATGCAAACCAATACAATTATCTGGATACAGATCAGCCATCCATTTGCTAACAGTTGCACCCCAATCTCCACCCTGTGCAATATATTTTTCATATCCAAGCTCCATCATTAAACTGTTTTGAATTCGCGCAATTGCTTCCGAGTCAGTACCTCTGCTTTTGGGTTTTGAAGAAAATCCAAATCCAGGTAGAGAGGGGCAAACGATATTAAAGTCTTCATTGGATTCATCTCTTAGATATTTAATAACTTTAATAAATTCTTGAATACTTCCTGGCCAGCCGTGAGTAAGTATTAAATTTTTTGCATTAGGATTATTGGATCTACTATGAAGAAAATGAATATGCCCCTCATCATAGTGAAACTTATAGCTTCCTATCTCATTTAAGATTTTTTCTTGTTCTCTCCAGTCAAAATCTTTCTGCCAATACCTGCATAACTCTTTTAAAAAATTTAAATTAGTGCCATCACTCCAATTATCGTTATCGTCAATTTCATCAGCCCACCTTGTGTGCTCTAATTTTTTATTGAGATTATCAATTTCAATTTGTGGAACATTAATAATGTATTCTTCTATCATGTTGAGTGAATAATTAAACTAATAAGATAATAGTTTTAATTAATTTTTAAAACAACGTAAAATTTATGTATGGATGTAAGTAAATTAGAATTATTCTTATCAACAAATGCTGAATATGCCTGGTTGGTTGTATTATTCTTTGCTTTTTTAGAGTCATTTATTATTTCTGGAGCTATCGTATCAAGCGCAATACTTTTCTCAATTTGTATATTTTTGTATAACGCCGATGTATTGTCTTTATATCTTATGGTTCCAATGGCAATTATTGGTGCCCATTTGGGTGACATGAGTGGCTTCTTTTTTGGAAAAACATTAGGACCCAATCTTTTATCAACTAAGTTTTTTCAAAAAAGGAAAAAACTTATATCTAGATCACAAGATTTTCTTGAAAAACGTGGCCCATATGCAGTGGTAATTGGAAGATTTATTCCCGCAGTAAGACCAATAGTTCCATTTCTATTAGGTGTGTCTGACCTAAAGGCATTAAAATTTTATCTATCAGACTTAATTGCGTGCTTGTTATGGGGTTTTGCATTAGGTATTTTAGTAACTGGTGTTGGTTCTATATTTAGTTAGGAGATTATTATGGTTAGTATTTTTATTTTAGTAGTTAGCTCAATAGCAATAATTTTTTTACTCTCACGTCTTATTAAGATGAAACAAGAGGGCAAGCTTCTCCAAACCTTAAGAGATTTGTTAATAATATTTTTAGCATTAGTTATGACCGCAGTTATTTTCTATATTGGATATAGAGCATTGAGAGGGTTTATCTAATACTTATGGAGCTCACATTATTTGAAAAAATTATAAATAGAGATATTCCTGCAGAAATTATCTTTGAAGACGAACAAAGTATTGTTATCAAAGATATAGCCCCACAGGCCCCAACTCATCTTCTAATTATTCCTAAAAAACCCATAAAAATGATCACTGATGCCTCAGATAATGATGATCAAATTCTCGGTCATTTGCTATTAGTTGCAAAAAAAGTAGCCAAAGATCTTAAACTAGAGGAGGCATTTAGATTAGTCATTAATAACGGAGCCAAGGCAGGTCAAAGTGTTTTTCATCTCCATGTTCACTTGCTAGCAGGCAGGCCAATGAATTGGCCCCCCGGCTAATTAAAGAAAACAGCCGCAGCTACACCAAGCACAAATACTACAAACCCAATACCGAAAATAAATAAAGCCCCGTATTTGATTGTTTCACTATCCTGCATAATTAACCCCCTAATTAATTATTTAAAATATATTAAATCTTTTAATTTATTACAAGATATATTTTTGATATAGAATGAGCATATCTATTAACACATATATGAAAAGTGATATCTAAATCCAAAACTAAATTTTCTCGACAAATTAAAGCATGGATTGCATATGATTTTGGAATGTCTGCTTTTGTAACAACTGTACTAGCAGCATTCTTTCCTATTTTTTATTTAGATTTTTGGGCTGCCAATGTTGAGAGAATAGATGCTACCTCATATCAATCTTTCGCGCTTGCAGCATCAAATATTGTTTTGCTTTTTACTGCACCTTTAATTGGCTCATATTCAGATATCTCAAACAGCACCAAATCATTATTTAGATCATTTATGTTATTAGGAGTGATCTGTGTAGCAATGTTATTTTTTATTCAATCTGGCTCATGGATGTATGCGCTAGTTTTTTATGCATTGGCAAATTATTTTTTCTCCGCATCCCTTGTTCTATATGACAAAATATTGGTATTAATAGCATCACCAGATCTATTTTCTAAAATTTCAGGATATGGATATGCCTGGGGGTATTTGGGAGGAGGAATTTTATTTCTAATAAATGCTTTAATGACCCTATATCCAAGTTCATTTGGATTAGAATCTCAAAGCGATGCAATTCGATGGTCTTTTTTATCTGTATCTGTTTGGTGGCTAGTTTTTACAATACCTTTACTAATAACCTATAAAGATAGCCAGATTAACAATCAAGAAATTTCAAAATATAAAAAAATACTTCAATCCTTCAATAGATTAATAAACACCTTTAGAGAAATTTCTAAGTACAAAAAAGCTTTTATTTTTCTTCTTGCATTCTTTTTATATATCGATGGTGTTCATACTGTGATGTATCTTGCATCAACTTTTGCAAAAAATCTTGGGCTTGATAATAGCTCAATAATTATCGGTTTAATAATTGTTCAGTTTGTGGCATTTCCTGCAACTATTATGTGGTCTCATATAGGAGAGAGGAGTGGTGATTTTTTTGTAATTTCTTTTTCAATAATACTTTATATAGCTATTATTTTGTTTACGACTCAACTCTCATCAGCTATTGAATTTTATCTAATGGCTGCATCAGTGGGATCTGTACAAGGTGGAATTCAAGCAAGCTCCAGAGGTTATTTTGCTAAAATAATTCCACAAGACAAAGCAGGAGAATTTTTTGGCCTTTTCAATACTTTTGGCAAGGCTGGGGCTTTTGTAGGTCCGCTTTTGGTTGGATTTTTCTTATTATATTTTCAAGATATAACAATGGCACTTCTTCCAATAATAATGCTATTCATTTTTGGTGGATTACTTTTAATCAAGGCAAGATAAATGAAACTTTTGAGCAAAGAATCAATTATTTTTTATAGCATCCTAGGTGCTATTACAGCATTCATAATTGCTCCATTTATTAGGAGCCTAATGGATTTCGATTGGAGGCTTGAGGTATTAATAACCACATCGATAATTATTCCAATTTACATAATTGCTAAGCGAGTATTAGTTAAATTTATTCTGAAGGATTCTGCTTAAGAATATCAAATAAAGCTTTGGGTTTATCGGTAATTATTCCATCAACTTCCAATTCTATAAGCTTTTTCATTTCTTCTGGCTCGTTAATAGTCCAAACAATAACTTTAAGATCTTTTGACTGAACAAAATTTACAAATCTTTTGGTAACTAACTTTATGCCATATTGATATATAGGTATTTGAAGACAGTCACCAGGAACTGTTCCTCTATACAGACCAAAACTTGCAAGTAATAATTTTAAAATCTCTTTTGGTCCCATTGAGATACAAATATCAGGATATTTGTTTCTTACTAATTCTAGACGCTCACTACTAAAGCTTGCAATACACACTCTGTCTTGTGCTCCAAGATCATAAATAACTTTTAGGGCTGGTAAAGCAACTTCATCTGTTTTTACATCGATTTGAAAATATGTCTCTGGAAATTTCAGTAAAACTTCTTCAAGCAAAGGAATTTTATGATTATTAAAGAGTTTTATTTCATCTATATCTGAGCTGTGAAGATCATTAAAAATTTCATTGATACCTGCCAATCGATTCAAATCTTCATCATGGAAGATATAAGGCTTACCATCTAAAGATAGCTGAACATCGGTTTCAATATAGTTACAGCCGAGGGATATTGAGTATTTGAAAGACTCAATGGTATTCTCTAATGACTCTATAGATCCACCCCTATGAGCTAATACCTCTAATCCAGAATAATTAAGATATGATTTCATTGAGCAATATTGTAAACATATTTAATGTAAAATACATTTTTAGTAAATTTATCTTAGTATGAATAAATTTGATTCTATAAGGCCATACAATGATTCTGAAGTACGACCAGTACTCAAAGATCTCGTTAAAAATCAAGAATTGCAAGATATATTTTTTAAATCATCACCTATTTTCTCCAAGTTCCCATTCATACCCTTCAAAAGATTCTGGTTAGAAAAGTCATTAAATACAAAGATAAAGAAAATTAATAATATTGCGGATTATCAAAAGATTTTTGAAAACCTAGTAGACAATGTAATTAAAGAATCAATTGATGAATTTAAGGTTTTTGGTATAGAAAATCTTAATAAAAATGATGCATATATTTTTGTATCTAATCACAGAGACATAACTCTTGATTCAGCTTTATTAAATTATTCACTTCATAGAAATAACTTTAAAACTACTAATAATGCAGTAGGTAATAATTTAATGGAGGAGAGGTGGGCGTCTGATCTAATGAGATTAAATAAAAGTTTTATTATTGACAGGGGTGGTAAATCAAAGAGAGAAATCTACAAAAGTTTAAATCTTGTTTCGGAATTTATCTTTAATCAAGTTACTGAATGCTCTGAGTCAATATGGATTGCTCAAAAACAAGGCAGAGCAAAAGATGGTATAGATATAACAGATCCATCTGTTTTAAAGATGATTCATTTATTTTCTCGAAAAGATATGAATATTGGCAACTGTTTAAATAAATTAAAAGTCATACCAGTTGCTATATCTTATGAATATGATCCAAATGACCTTATAAAAGCTAGGGAAGTTTTTGCATTAATTAACAATACCGCATACAAGAAATCAGATGGTGAGGATTTAAAGAGCATTGCAGATGGTATTAGTAAAAATAAAGGCAATGTATGTCTTAGTATAGGCAAAGAAATTAGATTTGATTCTGAGAGCTATGAAGAATGTGCTGATATTATTACAAAAAAAATAAACGAGCTTTATAGAAATCATCCAACAAACCATGCAGCAAAAAATTTGCTATCTAATAGAAATTATAGTTCTCAAGATCATCAGATGGCTGTTGAATATCTTAATAAACAAATGTCGCACATTCCAGATGAAATGCACGACATATATTTAAAACAGTACTCTAATTCTCTATAAATTATATCCTTGTTCGTTATGAAGGCTTACGTCTAGCCCTTCCTCTTCTTCATCTTTTGTAACTCTAATATCAACAAAGATATTTAAGATTTTTAAGATTACGTATGTTGCTATTCCAGTCCATGCACAAATAACAAATATTCCTTCTAATTGGATTAAAAGTTGAGCCAAAGTGGTATTGTCAAATCCTGTTGAGCCATTACCCAAAAAGCCTCCAGGAGTTCCAACAAGGCTTAACATTATTATTCCTAATATTCCGCCAACACCGTGAACTGGGAAAACATCTAGCGAGTCATCTACTTTGAAGTATGACTTCACAAGCTGGGTTGCATAGAAACAAATAGATCCAGCTAAAACACCAATTAACATTGCTCCTGCAGGTCCAACAGTGCCTGAGGCTGGAGTAATGGTAGCTAGACCAGCAACCATACCTGTAGCAATGCCTACGATTGTGGCTTTTCCTGATTTCAACCACTCAATTGCCATCCATGTTAGTGCGCCAAGAGCTGCGCTAATATGTGTAACTAGCATAGCCATCCCGGCATTACCATCAGCTGCTACAGCACTTCCGGCATTGAATCCAAACCATCCGACCCAAAGCATTGATGCACCAATCATAACCATAGTTCTATTATGTGGTGGCATAGGCTTTTCAAGAAACCCGTCTCTTTTTCCTAGATATATTGCTATAACTAGTGCTCCAATACCGCAAGTGGCATGAACAACTAGGCCTCCAGCAAAATCAATAACTCCTTTGCTAGCTAAATATCCACCACCCCAGACCATATGACAAGCAGGGAGGTAAACTAAAGTAAACCAAGCTATTGAAAATAAGCACATAGCTCCAAATTTCATTCTTTCAGCAAAAGCACCAACAACAAGCGCAGGAGTTATGATTGCAAATGTCATTTGGAATGTAATAAATACTGTCTCAGGCAAAGTTCCTGAGAGAGAATCTCGACCTATGTTATTTAAAAATAATGAACTAAGGTCACCTATGAAGGCACCATTACCTTTAAATGCTAGGCTGTAACCATATACAACCCAACATACAGATATTAGGCATGCTATTGCAAAACACTGCATTAACACTGATAACACATTTTTTGTTCTTACAAGGCCGCCATAAAATAAAGCTAAGCCCGGAAGTGTCATAAATAATACCAATGCAGTTGAAGTTAAAATCCATGCTGTATCACCTGTATCGGCGCCAGCAAAAGTGTTTGGCACAAAGAATGCCAATAGTAAAAAAACTATATTTCGATTAAACATTATTACTCCTATATGTAATGCCTAATTACATGCAATTTTAATGCCGTAATATTTACATTAATTTGATCAGAAGTAGTGCAGAAAGTGAAAAGAGCTATCAGGGAGATAGCTCTTTTCTGAGGAAGGCTTAGTTACATATAGGGGGGAAACGTAAGCCTTGTAAAAAATTATTTAAATTCTGGATAAGCTTCCACACCTATCTCAGAAACATCTAATCCTACATATTGCTCCTCATCTGAAGCTCTGATTGGTAGGAATTTATTAATCACAAGAATAGTGATTAAACTAGCAATAAATGTGAAGCCAGCAATTGATAACACACCAATGAGCTGAACTAAAACAGTTGCATCATTAGAGAGTGGAACAACCATTACACCCAATATACCAACAATACCATGTGCTGAAATTGCTCCAACTGGATCATCTATTTTTAAAGTTTTATCAAAGAATAGAATTGAAAAATAGACTAATGCTCCACCAGCTGCTCCAATAAGAACTGCTGTTCCTGCAGATGGATCAAGTGGATTAGCTGTAATTGCTACTAGACCAGCAATAGCACCATTCATTGCCATTGTTACATCCATCTTTCCTGTAAGAATAAGACTTAATAAAATTGCTGCAACAACACCACCAGATGCTGCCATGTTTGTATTTAGGAAAACTTGGCTCACTGCAATGGCACTCCCTTCACTAGCAACTGCTAACTCAGAACCACCATTAAAACCAAACCAACCCAACCAGAGAATCCAAACACCGAGAGCTGCCATTGGTATATTTGAACCCGGCATAGGTAATGAAGTTCCGTCATCAGCATATTTTCCCTTCCTAGGGCCAAGAACAAGAGCAACAGCTAAAGCTGCAGCTGCACCGCAAAGGTGTACAGTTCCTGAACCAGCATAATCTGAATAACCCATTTGATTAAGAAAACCTTCACCCCAATTCCAATATCCTTGAATAGGGTAAATAGCTCCAGTTAAAACAACTGCAAATAAGAAGAAAGGAACTAACTTCATTCTCCCAGCAACTGCTCCAGATACTATAGACATAGCTGTAGCAACAAAAACTACTTGGAAAAAGAAATCTGCTTGTTGTGAATACGCCATTCCGTAAGGAATTCCAATTTCTTCATTTGGTAGGGTTGTAGATAAACCTAGAGAAGCCAAACTAAATTTCGGTAGAACACCATCAATTATAGTTGCATCACCAGGATACATAACTAAAAACCCACATACTAAGTACATAATACAAGCTATAGAATATAGACCTATATTTTTCGTTACGATTTCAGATACATCTTTCTTTTGAACAAGTCCTGCTTCAAGCATGGTAAAACCAGCAGCCATAAACATGACAAGTGCTCCAGCCATTACGGCATAAAATGTATCTAATGCGAATGCAATTTCCATTATTTACTCCTTATATTGCTTCAGAACCGGTTTCGCCAGTTCTAATTCTGATCACTTCATCAAGAGATGAAACAAATATTTTTCCATCACCAATTTTTCCAGTCTGAGCAGAAGTAGAAATAGTTTCAGTTATTAAAGCTACCTCATCATCTTTTGCTAAAACTTCTAATTTAATTTTTGGTAATGTATCAACTGCATACTCAGCACCTCTATACATTTCTGTATGGCCTTTCTGCCTTCCGTAACCTTTCACTTCAGAAATAGTTAGACCCTGAATACCTGCATTCACAAGGGCCTCTCTAACTTCCTGAAGTTTGAAAGGTTTAATTATTGCTGTTACTAATTTCATAATAGGGGGGTATGAATATTAGAGACTAGCAGATACTGAGAATACTAATGCGTCTTCATCAGCGCCGTATCCTTCATCGGAAAAATCAGTGTATGCAACTGCACAATCATATGAGCCACATGCAAAACCTTTTGAAATAATGAAATTATTTCCATATTCATCATATTCACCATAAGCAAAATCAAGACCTGCAAGTGAATATGAAACTTCTGTATAGTCAGGAGCTCCATCTTGACCTAGTGCAAAAGTAAGACCTAAGTCGCCATAGCTTAAACCAACTACAATTTCTTCAAAGTCTAATCCTTCTGTGTTATCAGGATAATCAAATGCAACATATCCTAAATCAACACCAACACTACCTAACTCAAAGCCATATCCAAAGTAGTAATCAAGTTCACTACCTGCACCGTCATTAAAGTTCACATTTGAACCCCAAATACCAGCATAGAAACCACTTTCAGCCTCATAGTCAAAACCACCTTGAATAGCTGGACCATCAGATTGAGTCATTCCTCTCCAAATATAGTCAGATGCAAAACTAACATTTGCACTAACGCTAGCGAAAGTAGGTAATGAAATTAGACCTACAAGTAATAATAATTTTTTCATTTTTTACTCCTTATATGAAAATAATTAATGTTCACTGATACATAATGCAATTTTTATGCCAAAACTAATGATTTCATCGATATGATATTTATATATAATGATTTAATTAATAAAACTGAGGTTTGATATGGAAATAAATAATAATGTAGCGGCAGTAACCGGTGGTGCATCTGGATTAGGAAGGGCAGCTGTAGAGCACTTCGTATCCCATGGAGCAAAGGTAGCAATTTTGGATATTAATGATGAAAAAGCTGCAGAGGTTATTGATTTGCTTGGTGCTGATAATGTTTCCTATATTAAAACTAATGTTATGGAAGAGGAGTCGGTAGTAGATGCAGTTAAAACAATAAAAGAAACATACGGTAAGTTAAATTTTGTTGTAAATTGTGCGGGTACTGGATACGGAGCAAGAATTCTTGGAAAAAAAGGCCCTCATCCTCTTGATATATTTAAATTTATTATTGATCTTAATCTTGTTGGTACTTTTAATGTAATGAGATTATGTGCAGAGCTAATTGATGAAAATGATCCCGATCAAGAAGGAGAGAAAGGGGTAATTATAAATACTGCATCAATAGCTGGCTATGAAGGTCAAATTGGTCAAAGTGCATACAGTGCTTCTAAAGCAGGTGTTATTGGCTTAACCTTAACTGCTGCTAGAGACTTAGCAAGACATGGTATTAGGGTATGCACAATTGCTCCAGGCATTTTTGATACTCCATTAATGAGCTTAGCAAAAGAAGAAAACAAAAAAGCTTTATTAGAAACTACTCAATTTCCTCATAGATTTGGTAAAACAAAAGAGTTTGGTCAGCTGGCTGGCCACATTGTTGAGAATAGCTATCTCAATGGAGAAACAATTCGATTAGATTCTGCAATGAGAATGGGCGCGCAATAATTTATTGATTCGCAACCCAGAATGTAGCAGCTATAACAAGAACTGTAATTAAAAAGGTAATTACTTTTGCATCTGATTTGCTATCTTCATTAGCCTCTTTATTTTCATAATATTTTTCAAAATCATCACTCATATTTATTCTCCATGTTTAATAACAACTCTACCAATTTGCTTGCCTTCCAAGATTTTAGAGATTTCAGGCTCTATATCTTTTAATTTAACAATTCTTGATTGGTTGCTTAAAGAAACAAACCAATCAGAGGATAACAGACCCCATAATTCTTTTTTTAATTCAATGTCAGACTCAGCTGAATCAATACCAAATAATGATACGCCACGTAAAATAAAAGGGAAAACTGATGATGTGAATTTTGCACCTGCAACATTTCCACAACAAGATACAGCTCCACCATTATTTATCATAGACAGCATTTTGGATAAAACATCGCCTCCAACTGTATCAATTCCACCTGCATAAATAGCTTTATCTAATGGTCTAATACCTGCTTCCATAAAATTATTTCTATCAATAATTTTTTTTGCTCCCATTTCTGTTAACACATCGTTTTCAGAAGCTTTACCTGTGAGAGCATGCACTTCAAAGTTTAATTTATTAAGTATATTAACCGCTACAGAACCAACGCCACCTGTTGCTCCTGAAACTAAAATAGGTAGGTTATTTTTTACATTAGCGTCAATAAGCTTTTTCACACTAGCTGCCGCTGTAAGTCCTGCTGTTCCAATCTCCATAACTTCAAGCAATGATAGATTAGATGGAATTTTGACTATCCAGTTTTCAGGAACATTGATAATTTCACCAAAACCACCATTAACAGACATACCCATTTTATAACCAGTAACAACCACCTTATCACCTTCACTGAATAAATCTGATTTGCTTTTAATTACCTCACCCGCAGAATCAATACCAGGTGTAAACGGATATTCTTTAACAACACCTTTCACCCCAGTAGCTGCAAGAGCATCTTTATAATTTAATGATGAATAATGAACCTTAATAAGAACTTTTCCATTTTCTAGTTCCGGTTTTTGTAATTGAGTAATTGATCCTTCAAAACCATTTTCAGTTTCAACTACCTGATATGCTGAATAATTCATTAGTTAGTCAGCTAAATATTTTTCAGCATCTAGAGCAGCCATACAGCCTGAACCAGCCGAAGTTACAGCCTGTCTGTAAATTTGATCTGATACATCACCAGCAGCAAAAACACCTTTTACAGATGTTTCTGTAGCATTACCCTCTGTACCAGAATTAATTTTTAAATAACCATTATCCATTTCTAACTGACCATCAAAAATATCGGTATTGGGTTTATGTCCAATTGCAATGAAAACTCCGTGAACAGGTATACTTACATTACCATCTACTTTTGAAAGTATTACTCCATTTACACCCATGTTGTCACCAACAACTTCATTTAGCTCAGAATTCCAATGTATTTCTACGTTCCCATCTTTTTCTTCGTTAAAAAGTCTATCTTGTAAGATTTTTTCAGCCCTTAATTGATCTCTTCTATGAACCAAGTGAACTTTAGAGCAAATTCTTGCAAGATATAAAGCTTCTTCAACAGCGGTATTGCCTCCACCTACAACAACAACTTCTTGATCTCGATAAAAGAAGCCATCACATGTAGCACATGCAGAAACACCTTTTCCTAGAAATTCTTGCTCACTTGGTAATCCAAGGTACATAGCACTTGCCCCAGTAGAAATGATTAAAGAGTCACAGGTATATTCATTAGAACCACTAAGTTTAAAGGGCTTGTCAGATAGGTCTACAGAAGTAATATGATCATTAATAATTTCAACATCAAATTTTAGTGCATGATCTTTCATTCTAACCATCAAGTCAGGGCCTTGAAGATCATTACTGTCGCCAGGCCAGTTTTCAACATCAGTTGTGGTTGTTAACTGTCCTCCTTCTTGTGCACCGCTAATAAGAACTGGGTTTAATCCAGCTCTAGCTGCATAAATACCAGCTGAATAACCTGCTGGTCCTGAACCTAGTATGATTAATTTGTTGTGATTTGTTGACATGGTGGCATTATAATTGAATATTAATTAAATGTGATTGATAAATGGTTATAATTTAAAATACTTGGAAATTATCTATAAAAAATGCTTACACCATATATTAAAAACACGCTTTTAAATTTTTTTAGTTATTTCTTAATAGGCTTATCTTTATACATTCTTATTGTTCTTGTATCTTATAATCCATCCGATTCAGGGTTTTTTAATACCAATTCTTCAGATGCGGTTTTTAACTTAGGTGGTCCTTTAGGAGCAAAAATATCAGATTTTTTATTTACTCTTATTGGTTACTCTTCTTATGGCCTTTTGATAATTGGTTGTATCTGGTCTGGGCAAATTATTTTTCTTAAGAACAAGTACAATTCATTGGCAAAAGTTATTGTAAGGCTAACCAGCTCAATAATTCTTTTATTAAGCATCTCATCAATTTTGGAGTTTTATAATTCAGGTATAGCAGGTGGTGTTACAGGGAAGATCCTTTTTCAATTTTTATCATCAAGCATTGGAGCAGTTGGCGCATTAATATTTTTTGTTTTATTTATAATCCCATCTTCTGCGAATGCATTTAATTTCTCTTGGTTAATTGCATTACAAAAGCTTGGAGAATTAATACTAATGATCTCTGCCTCAGCACTATCTATAAGCAAACTCATAGCTAATAAATTAAAACTAAGCGTGCTTAAGCTATTTAATTATCTTAAAAATTTAGTGAATTCACTTAATGATACAAGAGCGGCCAAAAAGGTTAAAACTAAAAAAGAACCAAAATCTAAAAAAATTCTATTTGAAAATAATAAACAAGAACCTATTCCTTCAAAACAGCAAGAAATTAAAACTGAAACAAAATTGAAAGAAGTAGATGCACCAACTCAGGATCAAGTTAATACTGCTGAAAAGAAAACAAAGATGCCTAGCACTCAATTATTAGATAGAGCCCTTGATGATGGGTCTTCTTTATCAGAAGCAGAATTAAATGAATTGGCTCTTTTACTAGAAACAAAACTTGAGGAGTTTGGAATAGAAGCTTCTGTAGAAACTGTTCTTCCTGGCCCAGTTGTTACACGTTTTGAAATTCAGCCTGCACCTGGAACTAAAGCAAGTAAGATCACAAATATTGCTCAGGATATAGCAAGATCATTATCAGTAAGTTCTGTTCGTGTTGTTGAGGTAATTGAGGGCAAGTCAGTTGTTGGTATTGAAATTCCGAATACGAACAGAAAAATGGTTAGACTTACAGAAATTCTTTCATCGAATGCTTTTAAGACTTCTACCTCTAACTTAACGTTAGCACTTGGGCATGATATTGCAGGCAAACCTGTAGTTGTTGATCTTGCAAAAATGCCACATTTACTTGTTGCTGGTACAACAGGTTCTGGTAAGTCCGTTGGTGTAAACGCCATGCTATTAAGCTTGTTATTTAAATCTGATCCAAAGGACGTAAGGTTAATTTTAATTGATCCAAAAATGCTTGAACTTTCAGTTTATGATGGCATCCCTCACTTATTAACTCCTGTAATTACTGATATGACCGATGCTTCAAATGGTTTGCGTTGGTGTGTAGTTGAAATGGATAGAAGATATAAATTAATGTCATTAATGGGAGTCAGAAACCTCGCAGGTTTTAATAAAAAAATTAAAGAGGCTGCTGATAATGGAAAGCAAATACTGAATCCACTGTTAGAAGGTCAAGAAGAGTACTTAGAAGAACTTCCATCTATAGTTGTTGTTGTAGATGAATTTGCAGATATGATGATGTTAGTTGGTAAGAAAGTTGAGCATTTAATTGCAAGAATTGCTCAGAAGGCAAGAGCTGCTGGTATTCATCTTATACTTGCAACTCAAAGACCTTCTGTTGATGTTATAACAGGTCTCATAAAAGCAAATATCCCAACTAGAATAGGTTTTCAGGTTTCATCAAAAATTGATTCTAGGACAATTATTGACCAAGGCGGTGCTGAACAACTCCTTGGATATGGTGATATGTTGTATTTGCCTCCAGGTGTTGGTGTACCAATAAGAGTACATGGAGCATTTGTAGGTGATGATGAGGTTCATAGAGTTGTTGATGATTGGAAATCTAGAGCTGAACCTGATTATATCGATAGTATTGTTAACGATGCTCAAGACACTGGACCAATTCCAGGCTGGAGTGGTTCAGACAGTTCAAGTGGTTCTGCTGAGGATTCTGATGAGCTTTATGACGAGGCAGTTAACTTTGTAATAGAGTCAAGAAGGGCATCAATATCTGCTGTTCAGAGAAAATTGAGAATTGGTTATAACAGAGCAGCAAGACTGATCGAAGCTATGGAAGAGGCTGGTCTTGTGTCTGAAATGAGTTCTAATGGATCAAGAGAAGTACTAGTTCCTAAAAGGTAGATACTAAATGCATAAGAAGATTTTTTTAATTTTCCTTCTTTTTGGAGATCTTCAAGCTTCATTTGTAACAGATGTAAATAATTTGTTATTTAGCAAAGATGTTAAATTTATTCATACATCAACTAATGAGTCTTTAACCAAATCAGTAATCTCAAATGGAACTATCCTAAGACAGGCTGAACTTATAACAGTTAATATAGATGAGCCCTACAGAGAACAATATATTATCGATAACATGAATATTAAAATTATCGATCAAGATTTTGATCAAGAGTCATCATATGAAATAGCGTCTCTTCCAAATAACGACCTCATATCTATTTTAAAAAATGGCTTTAAAGATGATGACTTAAAAGCATTAAATGATAATCTTTTTAAGATTAAAAGCTCTTCTCAATCCATTATCTTGAAGGATATAACAGAAAAATCTTTCTCAATTATGTATTTAGATAACTTAAATATATTAAATACAGTAACTTTTAGTAAGGTTAATAAATGAACATTCTTTTAATTGGAATTGGTGGCGGTTTTGGAGCCATCGCTCGTTACTTTTTCTCAATTATAGTATCTAAGTTTGATGACTCTGCTTTCCCCTTTGCCACTTTTACAGTTAACGTTATCGGGTGCCTTATAGTTGGTTATATCATTGCTGCGGGATTAAATTCAAAAGACTTTATTAATAATTTTTTTGTTATTGGTTTTTTAGGCTCTTTCACAACCATGTCTGCATTTTCTAATCAGACTTTGGAATTGTTTTCATCTAATCAGCCATTTATAGGTTTCTTATATATAATATCGACTATTGCATTCACACTGACTGCAACATATGTAGGTTTAATACTTGGTAGATAAATGATTGATGTAAAGCTTTTAAGAGATACCCCTAATGAGGTAAGAGATAGTCTTAAATCAAGAGGCTACGATCTAAATATTGTCTATTTTGAAGAACTTGACGAAATAAGAAAGGTTCTTCAGGTTGAAGTAGAGCAGCTTCAATCTCAAAGAAAAAATCTTTCAGCAGAATTTGGTAAGGCCAAAGCCAGTGGTAAAGATGTTAATGAACTTAAATTAAAAGTTGATAAAGTTAATTCTGACCTTAAAGTTAAAGATGATAAATTACAAAACCTCTTAGAAGATATAAATAATTTTTTACTTGATATACCTAATATCCCGCGATCAGATGTTCCTGTTGGGAACAATGAAGATGATAATGTTGTTGTAAAAAAAATTGGAGATATTAAATCTACCAATACCAAAGACCATTTAGAAATTACAAATGATATAGATACAGATTTAGCAGCAAGTTTGTCGGGTTCAAGATTCTCTGTTCTGCGTGGTGACATATCTAAACTGCAGAGAGCATTGATAAACTTTATGATGGATAATGCCACAACAAATGGCTATGAAGAGTATTACCTTCCATATATGGCAAACACAGAATCTTTAAAGGGTACAGGGCAATTACCTAAGTTTGAAGATGATTTATTTAAAACCACAGACTCTCTTTATTTAATACCAACAGCAGAAGTACCACTTACAAATTTATTTAGAAACAAAATTCTTAATAAGGATGATGTACCTATTAAAGTAACGTCACATACTCCATGCTTTAGATCTGAAGCAGGAAGTTATGGAAAAGACACTAAAGGCTTGATCAGACAACATCAGTTTGAAAAGATTGAATTAGTTCAAGTTTGCGACCCCAATACTTCACTTGATGATCTAAATGCACTATTAGGACATGCTGAAGAAATTCTGCAAAAATTAAATTTACCATATCAAGTTATTGAATTATGTACCGGAGATCTGGGATTTAGCTCATCTAAAACTTTTGATATTGAAGTGTGGATGCCTAGTCAGAACAAGTATAGAGAAATATCTTCTTGCTCTAATTTTAGTGATTTTCAGGCAAGAAGGTCTAATATCAAAATCAAGACAGAAAAGGGCAAAGTTTTAGCAAATACAATTAACGGATCTGCTCTAGCAGTTGGCAGAACCTTAATAGCAATTATCGAAAATAATTACAGTCAAGACACCAATTCAATCCATATTCCAGAAGTCTTGCAGCAATTTATGGGCAAGGCTGAAATTTCTATATAAAAGTTATCTTTTTGTAACAAGTTTTCATCTTTTTTCTGTTATTATTTGGGTAGTAAAAATTTTTATTAATATTTTTAAGAGGATATTATCATTATGAGCAAATCGATTAGAATTTTTCTTCTCTCTCTTTTCATTTCTCCATTAGCATTTTCCCAAGAATTAACGTCTGATATTTCAGGTGTTGTTTCATCTGGAGGCGATGCTGTTGGCGGTGCAACTGTTGAGATTACACACGTACCTACAAATAATACTGTAACAAGAGTTACAGCAGATAACGGTAGATATAGAGCTGCTGGTTTAAGACCTGGTGGCCCATATAAAGTTAAAGTATCAGCTAGCGGTCTATTATCAGATACTGCTGAAACATACTTACAGGTTGGTGAGACTGGAAGAGTTTCATTCGCACTAACTTCTGTTGGTGATGTTGATGACGTTGTAGTTGTGGGTCAAAAAATTGAACAAATAGCTGCATCTGGTTATACAACAACTATAGATGCTGAAACAATTCAAAATACACCTTCAATAACAAGAGACATTAAAGACTTGATGAGATTAAACCCTCTAGTATCTCTTGATGATGCTGAAGATGATGACTCAGCTATAAGCATTGGCGGAGCTCACCCAAGATCAAACGATATCAAAGTCGATGGTGTATCTTTCAATGATGACTTTGGTCTGAATGGAAATGGATATCCATCACAAAGAAGTCCACTTAACTTAGATGCAATTGAGCAAATGAGTATTAAGGTTGCTCCTGCATCTGTTGAGTACTCAAACTTCAGAGGCGGTGTGATTGAGTTTATTACTAAAGGTGGTTCAAATGACTTCTCAGGAAGTGTTGCTTATTACGATAGAGGAGATCAATTTTATGGTGATAAAATTGATGGAAGAGACTACACCTTTGATAAAGAAGATACAGCTACAAGTTTTACATTTGGTGGACCAATACTAAAAGACAAGGCTTTCTTCTTCACATCATATGAAGAAAGTGTTGTAACTAACCCAGTATTATTTGGACCTGCTGGATCTAATGCTCAAATAGAACAATCAATTACAGTTGATCAAGTTGCTCAAATAAGACAAACAACTATAGATCTTTACGGATTTGATCCGCTTTCTTATGCGGATACAACAGAATCTACTCAAGAGAATGTTTCTCTAAGATTAGACTATATTGTTGATGAAAATCACAGATTGCAATATGACTATAAATTAGTTGATGGTGACAGACTTAGAGCTGATAGTGGTTTTGATTCTTTCTACTTTACTTCTGCTTCATACTTAAAAACAGAAGAAACAGAAACTAATAGTATTCTTTTAATTTCAAACTGGTCTGATGATCTCTCTACTGAGATTAACTACTCAAGCAAAGAAACTAACACTGGTCAAAACTCTCCAGCTGGTCAAAATGTACCAAACCTTTATATAGATAATGCATATGGAAATGAGGTATATATTGGAGCTGACATTTACAGAAGTGCAAATGAGTTATCAACAGTAACAGATTTCCTTAAGTTGAAAGCTGTTTACTATCAAGATAATCATAAGATAACAGCGGGTTATGAAAACACTACTTGGGATATTTATAACCTCTTTATTGTTGCCCAGGATGGTCAGTGGGAGTTTGATTCACTAGATGATTTCAATAACAGAAATGCTAGTTCATTCTTTGCTAATAATGCCAAAACTGGAAATCCAGCTGATGCAGCTGCTAATTTTGAATACAGCCTTTCATCTATCTATATACAAGATGAGATTACTGTATCAGATAACTTAACCCTAACAGCAGGATTAAGATATGATGAATATTCTTCTGATGATGCTCCTGCAGCTAACCCAGATTTTGAAGCTGAATATGGTTTTGCAAATGCTGGTATCGATGGTACTAATTTACTTAATTACAGATTTGGTGCAGATTGGTTGATTGATGATACAAGTTCTTTAAATGTAACTTATGGAACATACTCAGCTAAACTCCCAGCTGTTTGGATATCTAATGCTTACACAAATGATGGGGTTAGAGTATCTGCTTATAATTCTGACTATGCTGCTGCTGGTTGTAATCCTTTAGCAGGTGCTGGAGTTGGTCTCCCAGGTTGTGTACAGGAAGCTATTGCTAACGCACCTTTAACAAGTGCAAAAATTGATTTTGTTTCACCAAACTTTGAATGGCCTGAATCAAAAATACTTAACATTACTTATGAGAAACAACTATCTGAAAACTGGGATATGAATCTTACCTATCTATTCTCAGATCAGGAAGAGGCTATCTATAAAGTTATTGATACAGGATATCCATTAGATGGAGTAGAGCCTACTGTCCCAACAGCTACAGCTCCTGATGGAAGACCTATATACAATATGACTGGAAGAAGAACTTATAAAGCTGGTTTATACAACGATTGTTGTGGAGAAAGAGAAGTTATCTCAGCTACTTTTGCTAGAAGCTTTAATGATGGTGATGGAAGACTTGTTCTGAGTTATACAGGTCAAAATATTGATGAGCTTAGTGGTATGACATCATCTACATCAAACTCTAACTTCGGTAAGGTTGGTGCGATTGACTACAATAACAGAAAGCCAATGAGATCTATCTATGAAACAGAACATAGATTCTTAGCTACTCTTACATCTAAGCATTATTTCTTTGGTGAAGATAAACCAACAACTTTCTCAGTTATCTTTGAAAGAAAATCTGGTTTACCTGGATACTTATCGTTTGATACATACACTGGATCAACTGGTGATTATCAAACTAAAGCGTTTGGTTATGACTTTAACTTAAATGACGATAGTTCAGCTCTACTTTATATTCCAACTGGCACTAACGATCCATTGATCTGCTGGTCATACAAATGTCGTGACGAGGGTTCATTTGAAGCATCTGCAAGAGCTGCAGAAGTTATCAACCTTCTACATAACGTTTACGGTTTAGAAAAGTACGCTGGTCAAATTCAGCCTAGAGGTTCATTTAATTACCCATGGCAATCATCTCTTGATGTTAAGCTAACTCAGGTTTTACCTGGATTCAGAGCTGATGACGAAGTGGTGATTACACTTGGTATTGAGAACCTTCTTAACTTAATTGATGACAAAAAAGGTGTTGTTAAATTTGGTTATTACTCAGGTAGACTTGATGTTATGGATCTAAGAATTGTTGACAATAAGTATGACTATAGTGGTTATGCATATAGATACAATCCTGACAATCCTTGGGAAGATAGAATATCAGCTACTCAGAGTATCTGGAGAGCTCAATTAGGAATTAAATATAAATTCTAATAATTGATATATAATTGAAAGGCGGTTTTATACCGCCTTTTTTAATGCCTATGAATACTGACATACAAATACCAGAACTATCTTTTAAAAGTATTGAAGATGGTGACTCTGAATCAATAAAACTGTTAGATAATGCTCTTAACAACCATGGTTTTTTTTCTATTACTAATCATGGTTTATCACAATCTGTTCTTGATCAATGCTATAAATCATCTAAAGATTTTTTTAATCTACCAGAAGAGACTAAAAAAAAATATCATAACCCGTCACTTAAAGGTGCTAGAGGCTACACTCCTTTTGGTGTTGAAACTGCAGTTGGTGAGAGTGTCGCTGATCTTAAAGAGTTTTGGCATCACGGTCCGATTATAGATAATACATATTCAGATAAAATACCTGCAAATATCAACATAGATGAATTAAAAGATTTCAATGATAATTTCGATAAACTATTTAATGAACTTCACAATATAGGTACCAGAGTGCTCCGAACTATTGCTCAAACATTAAACATTGATAAACATTTTTTTGATTCCTGGACGTCTAAAGGAAATTCACTTCTAAGACCTATTCATTATCCACCTGTATATAATACTGAAAATATTCACAGGGCAAGAGCTCATGAAGATATTAATTTAATCACTTTATTAGTTGGAGCAGAAGAGGGTGGATTAGAGGTCCTAAATAAAAATGATGATTGGATTAAAGTTAAACCAAGCACAAATTCAATTGTTTGCAATATTGGTGACATGATGCAGCTTGTAACCAATAAAAAACTTAAGAGTACCACTCATAGAGTAGTTCAATATGTAGAAAACGAACCTTCATCCAGGTACAGCATCCCATTTTTTATGCACCCATCGCCAGAAACTCTTTTATCTGACATCTTTGATGCTGATTCAAAGGGTGTGTTAGCGGATGATTTTTTAAATGAAAGATTAAAGGCTATTAAGCTATACTAATATTATGCAATATATACAAATACTGATCGGTTTTATTGGTTTGATAGCATTAGCTATTCCATTCTCAAATAATATTAAGCTAATAAATTATAAGCATCTTGTTGCCGGTATAGCTTTTCAGATATTTCTTGCGTTACTGCTTTTAAAGGCACCGCTGATAACATCTTTCTTTACCTACCTAGCAGATGGTGTAGAGGTTTTAAAGGTAGCCACAAAAGAGGGTACTATTTTTATGTTTGGTTATTTAGGGGATCCTGCTGACGGCATGATTTTTGCCTTTCATATACTGCCATTTATTATCGTGATGTCTTGTTTAACGGCTATTCTGTGGTACTGGGGTGTTTTACCAATTTTAGTTAAAGGGTTTTCAATTGTATGCCAAAAGCTTTTTAACATAGGCGGTCCTATAGGCTTAGGAGGGGCAGCTAATGTTTTTGTAGGTCAGGTTGAAGCTCCTTTATTAATAAGGCCATATCTAAAAGATCTATCAAAAAAAGAATTGTTAATATTAATGACCACTGGTATGGCTACTGTTGCAGGTTCAGTGATGATTGCTTTAGTCAGCATACTGGATATGAAGTTTGAAGGTATTAATTTAATACAACATTTTTTAATTGCATCTATCTTGTCTGTTCCAGCAGCAATTGTTTATGCAAACATTATGATTCCATCCAATCATATTACTGATTTTGAATCTTCAGAAACTCCAAGGGTATATGAAAGCACTATGGATGCAATCACGCGTGGTACAAGTGACGGAATGAATATTGCATTAAGTGTTGGTTCAATAGTCTTGGCATTCATAGCGCTTGTTTTTATTGCTGATTCTATACTTGGCTTAATACCAATATCTTTAGGTGGAGAGGATCTTTCTTTAAAACTTATTCTTGGTTATATGTTTGCACCAATTGCTTGGATGATGGGTATCCCATGGGATGAAGCTTTGATATCTGGTAAGTTACTTGGAACTAAAACAGCCCTAAATGAATTTGTTGCTTACCTAGATTTAGCAGCACTATCTGAGGGAGCGCTTTCTGATAGATCAAGGCTTATTACATTGTATGGACTTTGTGGTTTTGCCAATTTTTCATCAATCGGAATTCTAGTTGCAGGTATAAGTGCAATGGCGCCTGAAAAGAAACCTGAATTAATTGAAGTGTCCTTAAAGGCTCTTGTAGGAGCTACACTTGCATCTTGTATGACCGGCCTGGTCTTGTCTATATTTATCTAATTAAATAAAACTATAAATAGATTTAAGTAGGAAGCAAAGCATAGCCAGACTATATAAGGTATATATAGATATCCAGCTATATTACTGATATTAAGCATTTTAAATAAAATATAAATATTAATTATTATTAGTACATATATATCCACAAGGGCTATTAATGGCAGGTGGAAATAGAAAAATATCCAAGACCAAGCTGTATTAAATAAAAGCTGAATATAGAAAAGTTGATAAACTTTTTGAAATGTTATGTAGGCTGAGATAGCCATTAAAATATATAGAATTGGCCAGACAATACCAAAAACATAGCCAGGGGGGTTAAGTTTAGATTTATTAAGACTCAGATACCAGGGATCCGATGCTGTATTGCTGGAAGATAGACCACCAAGAATTAAGGCTAATATTACAAATATAAATATTAAGTTCTTATTTTTAGAGAGCAATTTATTTAACTCTAAAAAACCTTTTAAGAGTGTCTTTTACATCAGCAATAAAAGATGAGCCATGCGGCCTAGCTTCTATGAATATATAAAAGGAAACAAATATAGTTGCTATTAAAAAAACTATTACTGCGTCGTATTGTGCCATGGTCGTATTATAAATATATTCTTCTTAATTGTTAGTTTAATTTAAATTTTTTCGACTAGCAGTGAGCCAATTGAATACCCAGCTCCAAAAGAACAAACTATTCCTTTTTCACCGGATTTAAGGTCATTATGTAAGTTGAAAGCAAACATAGAACCAGCAGATGCTAAATTACCAAAGTCTTGCATAGGAAGCGGTGCTAGATTCTCATCAAAATCATCAGAACCTATAACTTTGGATACAATCAATCTTATCATTTTACTATTTGCTTGATGCAGCCAAAATTTTGAGATCTCCTCAGGTGAAATATTGTTTTTATCTAACTGTTCGGTAATTGTTTTAGCAACCAATGGGCAAACTTCTTTAAAAACACTCCTGCCATTTTGATAAAAAAGGAGTTCTTCTGACGTTTTTTTATTTGATGCTGTTCTATTGAAATAACTTAGATCACTTCTAATGTTATTAGAGAATTTAGTTACAAGCTTTCTATCAAGAATCTTAAAGCCTTTTGTATTATTCCTTTGTAATATTGTTGCCACACACCCATCGCCAAAAATAAAGTGAACATCTCTATTTGTAAAACTTAAGCCAGGTGTAGTAATTTCCGGATTTATAACCAGAACAGTATCTGACATACCTGATGCTATATCAGTATAAGCATTGCTAATCGCAAAGGTTGTAGAAGAGCAGCCAACAAGCATGTCATAAGCATAGCCATTTATGCCAAGCTCCTCTTGTATTTCAATTGCTATAGCCGGATAGTTTCTACCTGAGTGAGATGTCCCTAATATTACTCCATCAATCTGATCAGCAGATATATTTGCATTTTCCATTGCTTTCTTTGCAGCACTTATTCCAACCTGGGCTAGTAAAGAGAGCTCAGACTCATCTTCATTTTTTGTCACCGGCCTCATAAGGTCTGGGTCGAGTGAATTTTTCTTATCTATAATTCTTCTAGTTTTAATACCAGAAGCTTTTGCAATGAATTCTTCTGATGAATGAGCTAAGGCTGAAACACTTCCTTCTGCAATATCATGCTTATTTACCTCATTATAATTGTCTACATAAGTGTTATATGAATTAACTATTTCCTCATTAGTAGTTATTTCATCTGGGTACCATAAACCTGTACCAATAATGCTTATATCATTCATATCATTTATTTAATAATTGATTGGGTTTATTATAAATTATGTCTATAAAATTGCCTATTGATAACAAATTTATTTATGAGTTCTTTGCAGATAACGAAATCATAAAAGGAGTTGTAGTTATTAGTCATGGAATGGCTGAGCATATCAATAGATACAAGTGGCTAATAAAACAACTTAATGCTACTGGTTACCATGTTGTATGTGCAGATCACCTTGGCCATGGGAAGTATATAAATGATGGAGCTGCTCCAGGTTATTTTTCAGACGTTGATGATTTTGAAGATGTTGAAAATAATTTAATTCATATCTTGGATTATGTAAGTCATAAATTTCCCGATCTAAATAAAATATTAATTGGACATAGCATGGGTTCATGGATAGCTATGGGAGTTATTCAAAGATATCAAAATATAGATGCATTAATATTAACTGGCTCATCCTTAATTCCTAAAGAAACGGTCTTAGCTCAACGAAGGCTTGTAACTTTTTTATCATTTTTATTTGGAAAAAAATCCTACAGCAAATTTATTGACAGGATAACAATGAGAAAATATAACAATATATTTTCCCCAAATAGGACTCCAAATGATTGGATTACAAGAGACGAAACAAGTGTAGATGAATATACAGATGATCCTAAGTGTGGATTTCTAGTAACTAATTCTCTGTGGTATCAATTAAGTAATCAAATGCTAAAGGTTTTTGATATTAATAAGTATATAAATTCAAACATTGATCTTCCTATCTATCTTATCTCCGGTGACAAAGATCCTGTAGGTATAAATGGTAAAGGAGTTAAATCTCTTCATGAATTTTTAATTCAAAAGTTTTATAAAACTGAAATTAATTTAGTTGCTGGTGCACGACACGAAGTATTTAATGAAATCAATAAGCAAGAATCTTTCAAGGATTTGATCAAATTTATAGATTCTAATATAGAATAATTTTATGTTAAAAAATCTATATGACTACCCAGAGTTAGAGCGGGTTGAACTTGAATCAGGAAGGCATTATCTTGACTCAAACGGAAAACCAGTTCCAAGTGTTACAACGGTTTTAAGCAATACATCAAATGCTTCAGAGGGTATTCATAGATGGAGGCAAAGAGTTGGAGATCTCGAAGCTGACAGAATCATTAAGCAAAGTACTGATATAGGTACAGCTGTTCATGAGGCCCTTGAAAATTATTTGAAGAAAGAACAATGGGATGAATTTGATATATCTCTACCAGATCAAAACACCTCACGCCTAATCACTAAAAAATTTATATCTGATGGTTTAAATTCGATCAATGAAATTTGGGGGCTAGAAGTTGGTCTTATACTCGATGGTTTATATGCCGGAACAGCCGATTGTGTGGGCCTTGTTAATGGGGTGCCATCAATCATTGATTTCAAAACTGCTAAAAAAATTAAAAAACGAGAATGGATTGAGGATTATTTTCTTCAAGGATGCGCATATGCCAATGCTCATAATGTAATGTTTGGAACTGATATTACTCAGATTGTAATTCTTATGGTTGACAGAGATCTAATCTTTCAAGATTTTTTTGTTAGAACAGCTGAATTTAATGTATTAACTCGAAAGTGGAAGAATAAATTGTTGAAATTTAATAATGAAAAATAAGGAAAAATTATGAAACAAATCATATCAATAGGCGGAGGGGGATTTGGTAGGTCTCTAGGTGAATTAAAAATTGAAAAATATATTGCCAGCCAATCTTCTGCAACAAATCCAAAAGTATGTTTTATCCCAACTGCTACTGGTGATGATAATGGTTACATAAATAATTTTTACAGGGCATTTAATTCAATCAATTGCATACCATCTGACATATCCTTTTTTAAAAGAACCATTGATCTCAGAGAGCATATTCTTGCTCAAGATATAATCTTTGTAGGTGGTGGTAACACCAAGAGTATGTTGGCTGTATGGAAAGAATGGGGCTTAGATAGTATTTTAAAGGAGGCATACGACAAAGGAATTATTATGTCTGGAGTTAGCGCTGGAGCAATTTGTTGGTTTGAAAAAGGTATTACAGATTCATGGGCTCATGATCTTGCTATTCTTGATTGCCTAGGATTTGTTGAGGGGGTTTGCTGTCCGCATTACGATGAGGAACCAAATAGAAGGCCTTATGTTGCAAAAGTTCTAAAATCAAAGTCAATTGACTCTTGTATCTCCATTGAAGGATTTAATGCATTACATTTAATTGATGGAAAGCCAACATATTCGGTTGCATTCAAAGATAGCAATGACACGTATGATGTAAAATTAAATAATGGTGAGGTTCTTGAGGATCAATTATCTGGTGTAAAGAAAATTAAAATCTAATCCCACTTAGTCACAAATTCTTCAATTTGTCTTTCTGGTATTTTTCTTGATTCTCCTTCTTTGCTTCCGATATATAAAAATCCAACTATTTCCATACTGCTATCTAATCCAAGCATGTCTACCAATTTAGAGGAAAAAGCCAATTTACCTGTTCTCCATATACCTGAATAACCCAAAATTTCTAATGCATTTAATATATTTTGACCAGATGCTGCAGTAGATAATTTTTGTTCGATATAGGGAACTTTTGGATGTTCTTTAAGATTGGTCACTAATATAACAATCATCGGAGCTCGATAGGGGGCATTTTTGTATTTATCTAATATATCTGGGTCAGAAATATTAAGATGATCTTTAGCAAAAGTATAAAATATACCAGATAGCCTAGTTAGTCCCTCACCAGTAACCTCTATAAATCTTGAGGGTTTTAACCAAGCATGGTCTGGTGATCTTAATGCTGTTTTATATACTTCTGCCATCTCATCAGCAGTTGGATGTGGCTTTGTAAGATTTCTATGAGATGTTCTATTTTGAAGTATTTGTAATAATTTATTCATTTTTTGTCCTATATTTCATATATCATTATAAAACACAATAATTAAAGGTGATTATATGTTGCTTCAACTAATAGGAATTTTTGTAACCGTTTTAGTGGTTTATTTAATAGCCTCTTATTTAATATCTAAAAATAATTCTGAGATTATTTATGAAGAAGATATGGATGAGGAAGAGTTAAAATCTCTAGATGATGAGATTAATAATTAAGCTTTTATAAAATTAAGATATTCATTAAGATATTAATTACTAGTTAAATTTTCTTAAAATTATGATTGATATATTAATTATTGTTATTTTCTTTTCTTTGTTAAATCTTTTTTTACCAATGATATTTTCATTGCATAAAGTGCCTTTCAAGGATTTCACATATATCGGCGGTGATGTATCTGGTAAAACAGAGCTTTCAAAAAGAGTAGCCTTATCTGCTGATAATCTTAAAGAAACTCTGCCTTTATTTCTTGTATTATCAATTCTCTCTATACAGATGGGAATTGATAATTCATTACCAATGCATGTATGGTTGTTTTCTAGAATAATTTATCTTCTAGGATCCATATTTAATGTATATACAATCCCTTTGATCAGACCGCTTGTATGGCTTCCATCTATTGGTGCAATTGCTTGGATGGCTTGTAATTTGATCTGAACTAAACTTTATGGCCTTGTTCCGGATGGACCAGGTTCTTTTAATGGTGTTGGATCATTATTCCAACCGGGGGCAAACTGATCATGAGTGCCGCCTCTATAGTCAGGTTTGTAATAGGTAGTTTTATTATCTTTATTAAGGCTTAGAGGAAGTTTTAAACTTCTTCTAGGCCTTTCTTTACCAACATGAACACAACTAAGGCTTGATGAGTCTTTGTTAACATCTGCAATGATTTGTTTTTCAAAATCACAAAAACCTCTCATCAAATCATTGAAATAAACTTTTGTAGTAAGTGAATCTAAAAAACTATTAACAGCAAGGATGTCAGCCTTTTTACACATTCTAATTCTATCTAATGCATACTGATACGGGTCTTGGTTGTCATTTATTCTAGAAGTGATTACAACGGCACACTTATGCTCATCATTTTCTTGAATTTTAGGATCTACATCCTCTATAGCCAAAGAAAAAAATGGCTGAACAAGAATGAAGCTCATAATTAGATTTTTCATATTAATCAATTGTAGAACAATTTCTTTCAAATTGATCCCTATAATGCATAAACTCAATATCAATGCTCTCATCGATTAAATAATTTCTATCCATCAAATCTAAGATTTTATATATAAATTTCATGCCATTTTTTCTATCCCAGATAAAAAACTTCTCAAGATCATTTATTCTTAGCTGATCAGTTGAGAAATGCGAAACCATTTTTTCTTTTAATTCTTTATCTTTGTCTAAAAACCTAACTAACGAATTTTTAAACTCATTAGATTTATAAAAGCTTTCTTTGATATCTTTAACGCAGTCAATGCTATTTAATTGTTCAGCGGTAGTTGGAACACTGAAAATATAAAGAAAAATCAGTAAATAACTTTTTTTCATTCGATGCTATAGCCATTCACAACAATCAAAAACACGACAATTGAGGTAAGAAGAAGCAACAAAATCCTTTGAAATTTTTTTAAATCCACCGATGCAACCCAAACACCGATAAGAAATAAGAAAAACATAAGTATTAAAATGATATCCATAGCAAATATAATAACTTAATATTTACTTTACTTCACAGGATGAAAGGGAATGAACTATTTTGAGCTTATAAATTATTTTCTTGGACTGTTATTAATTAGCACAATCATAATCTATATTTTAAAATCAAAACTAAGTCTTAAAGCTCAGGCTATTTCAATATCCTTATTAGTAATTATCGTTTACCTTTTTTTAGATAAACCAAATTTTTTGACATAAATTTTGTCATTTACACAAATGTATATTTTTTACATTTATTAATTAATATTAATTAAACTTTTATAGTTTTTACATCTTATATATAATCAATTTAATCCAAATTACTAAAATACAATGAAATTCAAAAATATATCCTTATCCTTAATTTCAATAATTTTTATAGCTGCTTGTGGCGGTGGTGGTGGCTCATCTACTGAACCTACAACTCCAATAACACCAACAAACCCATCCATTACATCTTTTAATTCTTCATCAACTAGTATTTTTGAGGGCGAATCTATAACACTTAACTGGTCGTCAGCAAATGCTAATTCCTGTTCTGCTAGCGGTGATTGGTCAGGAACTAAATCAGCCAATGGTAACGAGACTCTTCAACTTGCTAGCGTAAAGACATATACCTTTACACTTACATGCTCAGGAGCATCAGGAACAACTAATGCAGTTTCTTCAGTCTCTGTTGAGGTGAATGCTATTCCAAATCCAACAATTGATTCATTTTCATCTTCAGCTCAATCTATATCTGTTAATGAGTCCATTACTTTAAGCTGGAGTACTTCAAATACGACTGAATGTTCAGCTGATGGAGATTGGACTGGCTCTAAAGAGCTTGATGGCACGGAAACTCTAGAATTGACCTCAGTTAAAACATACACATTTGATTTAACATGCACAGGCGTAAAAGAAATAGCTATTACAGAATCTGTTTCAGTTGTTGTTGAGGGTGAACAAACTGAAGATTTGGATGTCCATATTATTGGTGATGGAGACGTAGCTGAAATATGGGGTGGTGAAGATAACTTATTTTTCTTTGATGAGCTTAATGGGTATCAATCATGTAAATCTGATTCTTGTCAGAGTGTTGATTGGTCATTTGTTGATTCAGGAACAAGTAGGGGTAATGTTCTTGAAGTTGTATATAAGGCCAATGCTGGCCATGCTGGTCTTGTAGTTGGGCCATCTGCATCTGTTAATCTCAGTGATTACTCTGAAGGTAATTTATCTTTTGATATAAAAGTAACAAATAAAGGAGATGACAATCTTCCTAATGGGTTCTTAGTAAAAGTTGAAAGTGGTTCTCAAAATTCTGGTGAATTAGCAGTTGAAGGTATTATTGCTGATGGATCCTGGGAAACCGTTAACTTTCCTGTTTCAAAATTAACTCAAAGTGGAGCACTTAACTTATCAGCTATTACAGTACCAATTGTTTTTTTCCCATCTTTTCAAACTGGTGAAAATCTTGTCTACCAAATTGATAACATTCGCTATACAGGTATTAAAGATGGTGCAACTCCTCCATCAGGACCAAATGATGGCGGCGGGACAGGAACTGGTGACTATCAGCTTTTAACTTATGGTGCAGGAAGTGTATCCAATAAAATAAATCCAAATAGTTATAGATGTGTTTTTGATTATGGTAATTGGATTTACAATGCAGGCGTTGTTCAGCCAGGTATATCAGGCTGCAATACAGATACAGGAACGCCTACAGGCGAGCCCACAAAAGTAGTACCTCAAATAGTAGAACCAGCTTTATCAAAAAAACTTGCAACACACAGGTGGTGGGGCTCTATTCCTTTCTTGGGTGAAATGAAGGTAGATCAAGATGGTGCTGCTGCCCATGTTACAGCAGATCCAATGAGGGCAAGAGTATCGAATAAAGGTGTTAAGTTGATGGGGTTACCAGGAGGCTATCAATCCATTGGTACATACCCAAGATATGAAGGTCCAGTTCCTTTTGCTGAGGTTTTTGACGGAATAGCCATATCAAATAGTCAATACGCAGAACTTGATGCATTCCTAAAAGATTACAGTGATGCTTCGGTGACTGTTATGTGGAAGTCAGGAAATGTTGATGTCATGGAGGCAACTTTTGTACATGGATCTCCTTATGCATATTTTAAAGTTTATGCAGGAAATCCAATAATTAAAACTAAGGCAACCAACAGTGCAGAGAAAGGAACATTCTATGAATATGGAAACAACCTAGGTGTATGGACTGATGTTGCTGGTATTAAAAACTACTTTGTAATAACTGGAGAAGGCACTACCGAGTTTTCAAACATAGATAGTAATGAGATAGCTTTTTCTAATTCTTCAAATGAATTTACTGTAACTTATATTCCAACATTATCTGGCGTACCTAATGATAATATGACTGAGTATTTTGTTACTTATGCAAGAAACATAATCTCATCAGTTGAAATAGATCACGAAGTTAACGATCAAACAAATGAAGTCACTGTTACACATGTATATTTAGATAACAATGGTTCAATGGTTGATACTATCATCGGTATGCATCCAATGCATTGGAAGTTTTCGGATACAAATACCTCAAGTTACAAGATCAGAAGTGCTAGGGGTATGATCAAGTTTGCTCAATTATCAGACTTCAACTATAAAATACCATCAGTTGGTATATTACCAACACTTCCAGCCGTTACTAACAGCTACGATCAAGCTACTTTGGAGCAGTTTGTTAAAGACTTTGTTGAGCCTGGGGAAAGAAGCTGGATTTATAATGGCGATAATATGACCATTGATACATATTGGTCCGGCAAAGCATATGGAAAAGTTGCTGAAGTGGCGGCTATTGCTAATACGCTTGGTATGGAAGATGAATCATCGGTATTAATTAACTGGTTAAAATCAGAACTTTCTGACTGGTTTAATGCTGAAACTGATGGTCAATTAGATGAAACTAGATATTTTGTTTACGATGATCAATGGGACACTATTCTTGGAATGGATGAGGCATATGGATCGCATCAAAGATTAGCTGATCATCACTTCCACTATGGCTATTTCGTAAGAGCTGCAGCAGAAATATGTCGTGTAGATAAATCTTGGTGCTCAGAAGAACAATATGGGCCGATGATTGAGTTGTTAATCAGAGACTACGCTGCTTCTGATGATGACGACATGTTCCCACCAACAAGAAATTTTGATCCAGCTAATGGATTTTCATGGGCAGACGGAAGAGCAGATGCTCTTGCAGGTAACAATAATGAATCAACATCTGAAGCCGCTACAGCGTATGGAGCTATTATTTTATATGGCTTAGCTACTAGTAATGATGACCTGGTAAAAAGAGGTACCTATCTTCATGCTTCAACATCTGCAGCTTACTGGCAATATTGGAATAATATTGATGGTTATAAAAATAGAGGCGGTGACCATGATAACTTTATAAATGGTTACAACCTTATAACAACTTCTATAATTTGGAGTGCTGGTGCTGATTTTTCAACATGGTTCAGTCCAAAAAGAGCGCACATACTTGGTATTCAAGGTCTGCCTTCAAGCCCATTAATTTTTCATGTTGGTTTATATGAAGAGTATATGGCTGATTATGTAGAACTAGGCTTATCAGAATCTTCAAACGGCAAACCTTCTGGGTTGGGCGATGATGAGTGGAAAGACCTATGGTGGAATCTACAAGCAATGGTAGATCCACAAGCTTCAATAAGTGACTATAATTCAGTAAATGGTAATTATGATCCTGAGGCTGGAGAGTCGAAAGCGCATACTTATCAATGGATCCATGTATTTGATGCGCTTGGAACATTGCAAGTTGGAACTGGAAGCTTAACTTCTGACCATCCTGCAGCTGTAGCGTTTAAGAAAAATGGGGTTACTACATATGTAGCATACAATTATGAAAATAACCCTATAACAGTTAGTTACAGTGATGGTAAGAGCTTTAGTGTTCCTGCTAATAGTTTCAAACTAGAGAATTAATTTAAATAAAAGCTCTTAAAGGCACTTAGGTTTCTTTAAGAGCTTTAATCATCTCAATAGACTCTTTTATTTTTTTATCTTCAATATTTTTTAATTCTTTTCTTTTTTTTAGGTGGGCTAATAACTCTTCTGCAGAAATATTTTTAGAATCAATAGATTTATAAATTTCTGAGATCAGTTCATCATTTTTATCAATTATCATAATATTTCTGAAAAAGAACACTTGTATACAACCATACCGCCACTATGTTTATGTATGTGAAATTCTTTTTTAGAATTACTAATCATATAACCTAGGTGAGGGCTATCATCAGAATATATATATTGGTCTCCATTAAGATAGTCATTCATACCATCACCAGAAGCAACTATTGAATCAAATTTTATTTGATCATTTTTCTTAAGCACTGATATAACAAGATTGTCTTTAAAGTCACCTTCCATATTTAAAACTTTATCAAGGTTGCAATTTAAAAATTCATCCTCAATTGACAGCGTTGAGATATTATTTTCGAAACCTCCTTCAATTGTAGAGCTTTCTAGGATCCTTATTCTATCTTCAAGTTTTTCAATCATAACAATAAATAATGTAATGATTATTGCTAAACAAGCATTAATGATTTTTTGCCATTTATTCATTTCTTATAGATATGTTTGATTAATAATTAAAGTTTAACAGTAGATTAAATTTCTTTATATAGACTCTATGTGTAAAATAGACATTCAATAATTCATATAAAAACCTATGACTAAGTGGAAATTTCTTCTTTTATTACTTGTATCTCTAATACTGCCTGTAATATTTATCCGTTTAGTTATTGGGTATTAAATTTTCTTTCATATATAAACTTTATATATAAATATCTTCAGAACTCTATGATTTAAAGGTATATTTTTAAGTATAAAATTTTTTCAGAGGAGATTGATATGAATAAACTAAGACTTTTACCAATGTTAGTTTTTGCATTTAGTATGGGTGCTGTAGCAGAGGGCGCATTTACAACTGTAATGGTTAGCGCAAAAGATACTGATGCGTATATAAATTCAGTAAAGTCTAATACAGGCTTATATGAGCTTATTGGTGCTGATGCAGCTGGTTATTGTGAAACAATATCTGGTAGGGACTATAAAGGCCAATTAATGATGTGGAGTGCATTTCCTAATGTCACTAGTGCATTGCAAGGTGCAAGCAAATACGATCCTAGCAAAGCTCCAAAAGAGATGTCTAAGATGCGTAAATTTAAATATGGTGCGACATGGGCTCCGATTAAAAACTTTCCAAGAATAGATCCTGGTTATGAGAGGGCTATGCGAATCAAGGTTGCTAGATCAAATTTACCCGAACTTGTTAAAGTCATAACAAAACTTGAAAAAGAAGTTCAGGCAGCTGGCCATGATACATTCATGAACGGATTATTTGTTGCTATAGGTGGCGGTACATATGAAGCTGGTACTTATTATTTAAAATCTATCACTTCTAATGTTGATACTCATGGCGCATTAATAGATGATTACTTTGCAGGTGCGGCTTGGGGTAATACTTATAGAGAAGCATTACTTC
>Ga0315330_10000080_pt1 | contig 47807 bp, 24 predicted proteins | sample M140m34915metaG_FD_203453 | JGI IMG/M metagenome (GOLD analysis project Ga0315330, IMG submission 203453) | Ammonia-oxidizing marine archaeal communities from Monterey Bay, California, United States - M1 40m 34915 | ecosystem: Environmental > Aquatic > Marine > Intertidal zone | place: USA...
CGATAGGCGGCAATGGTCCGCTCGGCCCATCACTATCCACCTGCAGCATTTCGTCGGTGACAACATCCCCACTATAGATCACAACCGGTTGCCCATCGGGATCAGTAATTCCATCTAGCAAGCCCACAGGATTACCAGCCAATCCATCAGCGACAAAGAAGCTGTCTTCGCTCAAGTTCGGATGATCATATTCAATCACTGGGTTTGCGATTTCAGGCGGTAGTCCAGGCAGGATACGGATCGCGTAGTCCTCCACTTCACCGCTAAGTGCAAGCCCGTTGGGGCCGAGACCACCCTCTTTCGAGACTCGGAACCTTGCGTACGTCGTCAGTTCACTCGCTGGAATTGGCGTGGTCGGAGGTACAACAACATTAAAGACCCGAGTGCTGACACCACCGGTATCTGCGAAGATATTGGTTACAACGCCAGCCTGCGTCACTGGCAGCAAATCCTCTCGCAAAGCTTGAGTCGCTGGATCAATTACCATTGGGAACACCTGCTCGCCAGCATCCTCCCAATCACCGTCCGCATTGAAATCAATCCAACCCTCGAGCACTCCCGATCCTGTTACGCTGACCTCAATGGGTAGATAGATTCCACGATTGAGTACTCCGAGCGGGTTGTATTCGCTGATAAAACCAACTCCATCTTCGTCATCAGCACTGACACTGACCACGGCTTGAAGGGCGTCACCCGAAATCGTAACCGCTGCTGGATTGAACTTTTGATCACTCTCTGAGCGTGCTTCTGCAATGGCAACTTCAATGGCCTGAGCAATTGACAGAGCCGAAGTGGGATCGTCAGGACGTACAGCAAAGTTGTCTTCATCAAATGCACCTGAATTCGACACGAGCACATCAAATTCAAAGGTCGCTTGGGAGGTCCCCAAGTCCAGCGTGAAGGTTTCTCCATCCCAAATGCTGGGATCCGCTCCACCAGGGACATCGATGGTGATCTCAGCACCACCATTTGCCAAGGCTGTCGTGAACAGGCTGCTACCACCCTCAATGGCGATTGCAACATCGTCGCGGTTAGCAGTAATGCCCGGCAAGCCATCCAAATTGGCATCGATGGTGGCTCCCAATACAGGCCCATTTCCTACCACATGCCGAGGACCATTACTGATCAACTTGGTCGGGTATCGACCATTCACCAAGTCAACTGGATCTGGTGCATCGCCAAAGTCCAATAAGGCTGTCGGCATCAGCAAGGTGAACTGCGTTGAGAGGTCAGGCCGATTTGCTTCCAGTTTGTTACCAGCAAGATCCTGAACCCCCGGCAGCGAGTAATTGGCGACAATACCATCGCTCGAAGCCACGCCTCGAAAGAGTGAAGCATTCGACACAAAGAACGTGTTGCCACCACGATCCTGCGCTGAAAGTGTCGTGACGGCATTTTCACCAGGCTTGTTGACCGAGTTGATTGCCTCAATCATTGCCAGTTTTATCTCGTTGTCCCCGAACAAAGCCGAGTACCGAATTGGGGTCGCACCACCCGGCACGCCAAACTTAGCCAAAGTCGGAGCAGCTGTAATGTCCACGATCGTACCGGGTTGATCGTTCAACAAAACAAAGCCTGTTGCTTCGCCGGTGGCAGGATCAAGCTCCGCAACAGCATTGAGAATTAAACCGAATTTATTATTGTTGATGGTCGACGCAAGGGCCTGTGCTACATCTCCGGGTGTGCTTTGTGCGACAAACGGAATAGGGACGTTCCCCAGACCCACACCACCGCCAGCAACGATCGACTCAAACTCGTATCGAACGGTGTTTCCACCCTGGCTGATAACGAGAACTTCACCATCACTGACAATCCCACGTTTAAGCGTAGCACCTGTCACACCAGGAGCAGATGGTCCCTGACCAGTAGGATCGAATATGCCGTTGTAATTAACCCTGGAAATTTCGATTCGTCCTAAAGACACGACTCCACCAGGTTCGGCGGTGGCTGTCACGCCAATGTTCGCTGCATTCACGACGAATGCGAACGTTGCGGCCAAGTCATCCGCGGAATCACTAAAATTGAACGGCACGGGGAACGCGGTTGCAATATCCTGGCTCGTATTGTTCAGGTTGAACTCAAAAATGACGTCCACGCCCAAGTCTGATTCAATCACGATCACTGAACCGTCATCAACCGCTGCACCACCAATTGGCGGAAGTCCTAACAGAAGTGGTCCTGCCACTTCGACCGTGGATGCGCCACTCACGGATGGCGAACCCGTCACTTCGATCGAGTTGGCCGAAACACTTATACCCAACCCTTCTTCTCCTCCCACTTGGAGGATGCCACCGTCGATCACTTCAATGTCGGCCTGGTTCAAACCATCGATTGTGCTAAGTCCCTGAAGTGCATTGGCAACCAGGGCAGCAAAATCGTTACCGGTGGTGCCCCGTGTGACATTGATAGGCACGTTCGGTGCTGTCACACCATCACCACCGGGACCGATCAAGTCACCAAAGCCGTCACGTTCATCTGTACGATTAATCTCTAAAATCACCGGCGTAGAAACACCATCAGCCGGCAAGATGACGATCTGTTCCTCGTCCAATGCAGGACGACTCAACCCCACTACACTCAATTGCCCCTGAGCAACTCTTGCGGATCCATCGAGCGAAAGATCGAGGTAAACCGAGAGGCCATCTCCTTCAATGGACGGATTAACACCCAAGTTGGAATTCTGGAGTGCAGCTCTGATGGCGACTGCTACATCGGCTGCTGTCGCACCGGCAGCAACAGAGACGGTTTCATTGAAAGTTGAAGCAACTCCATTGCCCGTATCGAATTCAAAGATGACTGGACCATTGCCATTGTCAACTTCGAAAGTATCGCCATCAACGATCCCACCGAGTGGATTGACGCCAAGACTTGGTACACGAAGCGCCAGCGTTCGTGGAAGCTGCTCAAGCCCAGTCGCTACCGTAGAAACGGTTGCTCCGGGTTCCGCCCCCAGAACCACTCTGACACCCTCAACGACTACAGTTTTACTGCCACCGGAGCCCTCAACACCTACATCCAAATTCTCATTGTCCACCTCATTTTGGATTGCCAAGCCAATCGATTCTGCGATGTCTTCGAGAAAATCTTGCAAATCATTTGGGTTCACAGGTGTCGCAGCGACCGGCAATTCAATCGGGATCGTGCCGGGCAGTGTTGTGTCACCGGGCGAGTTGAATTCGAAGGTCAGAACAGGATTAACGCCATCATTGATTTGGAAAAAATCACCATCTGAGATACCGCCCAAATTGGTGCCTGCCTCAGGAACCACCAATGTGATTGGCTCGGGCAACAAGAGCGAATAGCCTGCCTCAAATTCGAAGACAATCTGCCCCCCGTTACTATCAATGATCTCCATCTGATCGCCATCCTGAATGACGTTGCTGGAAGGAGCCACCAGTACGTCGCGGTCTTCATTATTGATTTCAATGCGGTAGGACCGATCGTTCTGCCAAATTCCGGCAATCGGTGTGAGAGTGATCAGATTTCGAGTCGAATCGTAGTTGAACGTGTAGTCGACACCTTCTTCCAACAATCGATCATTCTCGATCAGAGTGATGTTGGCTCCGGATTCGCGAAGCCCTGCAATTTCTGGAACCACGACCGTATTGTCGTCAACACCGATTCCAGTGAACGGATCCGAAGAGTCTCCGTTGTCCCTCAATTGAATTCGGAACTCACTGTAAACACCATCTTCCAAGTTGATGAAGCTGATCGCAGGGTCCTGGTCGATACCTTCAGCATCGTTATCGCGAGCGGTTTCAGCGATCGCGACCGGACCATTGAAGTCAGCTAATTCTGTTGAACCACGGTCCTTGAAAACCTGTCCGCCAATTCCACCCGGAGGTGCATAATTGGGATTATCGGCTCGCAAGACACCACCAACATCAAGTGTCGGTGCCAGAATATTGCTTGGCGAAAGGCCAACTGAACTCTTCAATGCGGCCACGGCGCTACGCTCTACGACAGAATTCACCGAAGAATCGATCAGTCGCGAACCCTCCGCAGGCTGGAAGTTATTGGCTTCCGGAAACTGGAGAGCGACCTCATTATCCTCAAGTGTGATATTGAAATCGTCGTTGCCATTGGCACCCGTTGAATTCGGGAACTGCCCCAACACTGGGCCCTCAGCATGCTGGAAGACATTGCCGACGACAATCACTTCCTGTGGCTTTGACGCGATCTCCACGAGACTGTCATCAAGGTTCAGGAACACGTTATTGAGGGCCGTCGGGCTGGCACCATTGGTGATCAACAAGCCCGTCTCACGAATGATCTGGTCAACATCATTCTCAACGATGGTGTCGAGGTCGACATCGAACGGATAGGCTGGATCATCGTCAATCGGGGTGAGAGTCAGACCTGCTGCGATCGCCTCAGGGCTGAGTTCGATTTTCGCTACATTCTCGATGAATACCCACTGCTCGGTAGAGCCGGAAGCATTATTGAAAATATCAGCGTCCTCGGCTGGAATATGTCCAAACCCACCAGTACTGTCATCGGTCACCAATCCAAAACCCACTGGAGATGGCACCAAACCTGGGTTGAATCCATAAGTTCCGTCGATGCCGCCGAGTGCCTGAGCAGTACCGGGAAGCACTGCACCACGTGGACTCACCGCTGAATCAAAGTAGGTTTCATAATTTGTATTGGGCAGAATTGGCTCTAGACCAAAAGGTGAAACAACCGCACCGTTGATCTGACCAGCGATCGTCCTCATGACATCCGGTATACGGCTATTGGACGCATCGAATCCACCGAAGGTGAATACGACACGGTTATCAACTGGACCGTTGCCCGCAAGTTGCGGATGCCAGTTTGGAATATCTTCAATCTGAGTGACCGTGAAAGTCGCACCATTGAGATTAACACCGGAGGCCGCCCCTAAGCTCATGACAAAGGACCGTGCTGCCAACGCTTCGACCGTAATGCGGTACGTTCCCGTTCCAACATCGGCGCCTTCGACACGCCCCGAAAGCGTCCGCGTGTCATAGTTTTCGTTGCCCGCCGAGCTTACCCCAATGTAATAAACTCCAGCTTCCACAGCCGTGAAATCGATGAAGGAGTCACGACCATTGGTGGGGTCAGGTTGTTGGTTCTGATAATCCGTAGGATCTGATGGATCGAGATAATCGGGGGCGATATCGTTGAAACTAATCGTGGTTAGCTCACCCGACTCATTCTCAAACGTCTGAGGAATCCCAGCGGCATCAAAGACTCGCATGACGGTATCTGGGCCAGCTACCCCGGTGACAGGGTCGACCACGGTGTCAACGTCAGCAATCAGTCGCTCACCGGCTTCAAGAAAGACTCGGTAGAAGTCGACGTCCCCATTAGCTCCAAGATTCCCAACAGCCACATTATCACCGAGGGTTGTGAGGTGGCTGTAGGGTGCGCGATGGCTTCCGCCAATCCGCGTGTCCACCGCGTCTGCGAGGAAATCATTCGGTTCCAGATTAACGACATCCAGAGTTGCCGGAAGATGAGGCCCATCCAGAGCGTCCTCTTTATAACCATCAGGGAAGTCAGAACCGCGTCCATCATCACCATAAAACGTATTGTTGACAACTTTTGCAAACGGCTGTGGCGCCTGGTACACCGGAACCGGGTAGGAAGCCGTCATTGCATCGGCACCCTCTACATATAACGCGGGCCGTCCAGGATTGACCAAAGATGGTCCTACCATAACCTGGACCAACTCGGTCATCGCATTGGTCATCAGGATGCTGCCCTGAATGGATTCACGTAATGAGTGAAGCATCTCAAGCGAGTTGTACTCGGTACCCCGCCCCTGATAGAAAGGTGGGATAAAATCATCCGTATGTCGGTAATAGACTGGCACATTCCCAACCCCAAAACCATTCCCCCCCTGCGACTCAGCACCGGGTGGCAGATGATCGTCATCACCGTCGCCAATCTCCTCGAACTCAAAAGTAACGATAGTTCCAGCAGCACTAATGGTGACGGTACTGCCGTCTTGAATTGTGTCCCCTGAAGTGATCTCGAAGGCCAGGGGTACACTCTGACCGGCAATCTTCACGCCAGCGAATTCGGCGTTATCAAGTGTATTGCTCTGGATCAAAATCCCCGGAGCAAGACCACCCAATACACTATCATTGAGTTCTGGCAGATTCAAAACTGCTCCCGGATGGGAGAGCCCAACCGGCGGCGCATCCTCACCAAACCGCTGAGCCGCAGCAGTTACATGACTTGGAACGGTTTCGCGTTGTCCGGGCTCTGACCAGATACCGACCCCACGAACATCGCTGATTTCATTGTGTTCAACAATGACCACACCCTGCAGCCGCTCAAAGTTACTGTCTCCTGTCCCGTTGTAGAGAATCGCAGGCATCAGAAGATTACCATCCGCATCCAGACCTGGCGCACCTGCTGGAATGGCAACCGATGCCACAGACTCAAAGGTACCAGTCCGCGCGCCGTGCAGCGCGACACGAGCATCCGTGGCCGCATCTGCGGGATCCGTACCGTCAAGCCCGCCAGACGTTGAAGCCTCAATGAAAACAGTGCTTTGCAAGTTAATTGCGTCGCGAATTGCTCCGGCTACCTCAGCCTCCGTCAGCATGCCTGTAATGTCAACGTTGGTGTTTCCAAACGTTACCCCATCACCAGCTTTATCGAATTCAAACGTTTGATTAACCGCGCCATCACCCAGAATAAAAGTCTGCCCATCCACTAGATCATTTGGTGCGGGGGCCACCATGGTAATGCTTCTACTTTGACGATCATTGGTATCAAAATCAGCATCCAACCCAATTAAGCCGAAGCCAACTTGGCTCGCAAAATCAGTGCTTGTTCTGACTTCAAGTTGATACTCGCCTGCACCACCCGAGGGGAACCCTGTGAACGTGGTGCCACGTGCCGCTTCGAAGACGGTTTCACCACGCTCTGCGAAACCAATGATGATGTCATCAAGACGCAGACCAGCTTCGGTAGCAGGATTTCCGTCGGTCGTATACTCGACATTCAGTTGAACGTTGGTGTGGCCCGCAAAATCCTCAAGCGAGACAAGAATCTGATCCCATTCACCTTCATCGAAGGTGTGGACAATAGCACCAGCAGGATCTTGATCACTCGTGACACGCAGCTCAACATTATCATTAGCTGCCGGCTCATAAGAACGGTTGAAATACAGCCGCGGAAGATCCTCGCGTGCGTAACCAGCCAAATCAAACGCTTCGCTGGTGAGAGTTGCACCGGCTGAGACTGCAGCACGATCGTAAGCGATAACCTGTGAGCCCGGCGCTGGGGGTAATGGCGGTACCACGTGGGGATCTTCGGGATCCATGGATACATGCAATGTATAGTCGCCACCAACAGTCCCACCAGCAACGGTAACACCCGTCTCAGTGAAGCTCAGTACAGCATCTTCGGCGACAACCCCGACAAAATACACGCCGGCGTCCAAGCCAAAGATTTCAGCGAACGGATCAAGGTCAGAATTACTTCCGCCACGGCCGTCGCCTACCAAACTGCCACTGACCTCACCAATCTCATGCAATTCAAGGCTTGGATCAGGTGCGGGAAGCCCCGTGGGTCTTATCAACACCAACTTTGTATCGACAGAATTGTTCGGTGGAGCCAACGGATCAACTGGAGGCGCACCATCATTGCTGTCCCAGCCTCCATCTACATCCAGAATCAAGCGAGATTCTGCGCCAACAACCAGCGTAAAGAAGTCAGCCTCATCGTCCAAACGACCATTGAACGAAACGTGTGGAATGGAAACAGAAGTATTTGAGGAGCCGAAGATACCCGAGGAGTCACCGATGTCGTCCTCATCATCAAGAGACCAGAACTGCTGCGTGAAAACACCAATGAGAGGATCATTCGGTGCGGCTGGATCGGTACTGATGAAGTTGGGAGCGTCGCCTCCGTCAGTTGTGAAATTGCCTTCTGCCCAGATAAAATTATCCGGTGGAAGGACAAATGGATCATCAACGCCTGCAAAGTGGTTTGGTTTTCCGTGATTGCGTTCGAAATCATCAACGACGGTAAACTGAGGCGGGAAAGTCGCTGAATCAAATAGCTGTGGAACAATCGGATCACTGAAAGTACTGTAACCTTCGTTTGCAATGTCCGTCCCAACACGGTCCTCCGCGATTCGCCTTATCGAGTTGATTGGCTCGCGGATGGCATCAGCCATCACCTCTGGCTCCACGCCATCTGCGGAGATGGCCACGTAGTAGCTTCCCTCGGGCAACAGCACTGGTCCTACAAACGGGTCACCATTAGCGATCGACCCGCGAAGCAACGATTCAAGAGCAGGATCATTGGCCAGTGGGCTGTCCAAGTCGTCAAGCACATTGCTGGCACTGCCGAAGTAAACAAGCTCCGGCATTACATTGCCGAAGGGATCAACGCGGTCAAAGAACACACTAACGTTGGCGTCTGGACGGTTGTACCCGTCAGCATAGTCAATATCCAATACCGTCGATTGAAGTCCGGGTCCGTTACCGTCAAATTCGATTTCGAAGTTGTACAAATCAACATCAAACCCACTCGACAATTCACCCCCAACACCAATCACATGGTTGTGATTGCCAACCAGGTTACCGACATACTGCGGGCCCTGCGCGAGTGTCTCGCCGACCATGAAATTATTGGAGGCAAAGAAAGGGGCCGCTGCTTCATTTTCCTGCGCCTCACCAAGCAGCGGTGAATTGGCCATCAGCCCCTGCACGCGGAGGCCATTGTTGGCGTATTTAATATTCGCAAAACGAACCACGCTGCCGGGGAATGCCTGCTCCTCGGTCAGTCGAATTTGCATCCGGTACTGGCCGCCAGTGGTGCCACCCTCAGCGTCGTCCGGATTCAAAGATGCACTGCGAACACGCACGAAGTAAACGCTTCTTGAATTCGGATCTGTTCGATCTCCCCCAAGCGGGAAATGCAAACCAGCATCACGCAAGTTATCTGACCCAAAATCTTTGAAATGGTCAAAGGCATCTCGCTCAGCATAAACCTCGTCAGACGCATTCAAAGACGTTGCTACGCCTTCGAGACTTGGGTCAAAGACTGTTAAAGGAACAGGATCAGTCTCAGCTGTTTCGTCAACGCTATTGTCGCTTCTTGCCAAGACGTTGCCGTTGGCATCAAGTAGTTCGACGACCGTGTCGAGAGTAAAAGTCGAGCGGTCAATATCGATCCATACTTCAGAACCGGGTGATCCTATGAAGCTGTAGGTATCAATATCGTTCGTGCCACTCAAATAGCCATCAACTTCAAACCCAAGACGGCGGATCGTATCGGCCGTCAGCACATCTTTTGCAAGCTCACCAAGGAACTGAGCATTTGCTGCGGTGCCATTCAGCCCTGGTGCTGACTCCGTCAGAAGCTCAAGTTCGGGAATGACTGCGAAGTTGTCATCGTTGCTGAATTCATCCAGAACAATTCCATTCCAATCGTTGGCAACGCCGCGGGAAGTGACTCCATCCCCATCATGATCCGTGAATGAAGATCCATCAGGTTTTAATCCAGCCCCGATTCCATCATCATTCATACTGGTAAGAACGACGGGTGCTCCAGGCAGACCGATCACATGCAACGTACCGCCGACTCGATCGGGAATCCCCGCCAGGTCACCGGAGACTGTGATTCCAGTACCAAACGAAGCGACATTGGGCAGTCCCGATCCGATGAACTTAACCACAAGGCTCTCATCAGGACGACTCAACAGACGCAACCCGCCCGAGCTGTGCAGATTTCCAACGTCGATATTATCGAACAGCAGGTGAGCGATATCGGTATCGTCAAAGGTCGTTTCGGTTGTGATTTCACCAGCCCGAATCTCAAGGCCAGACAACTGCAAGCCAGAGGAAACGTCATTCAGATACCGGTTGAACCTGATCATGGGACCATAGTTGTCATCGAGCACACTGATACGATCGATCGCACCTGTTTGCCGCCCGATATCCCGGCGGTAATTACCACCCATGGATTCAATATCGATATCGATAATGGACCCACGGTTATCCACGAATGTGTTACCGACAATGATCGGTTGTGAACCACGGACCATGATGGTCGACTCGGTAACCGCTAAGCGACCAAATCGCCCAGCAGGCCCAGCCCCATCTTGCCCTTGATCGTTGAACTCGAAGCGGGAGTTCGTGATACGTCCCTCGGCCTGCTGCAGTTCCAACGGCAGGAAACCGCGAGCAAGCCCACCATCCAGCAAACTGATGCCACCAGCATAAGACAACTGCACATGATCAAAACTGACATTCGAAGTTGGGCCGGCATAAATACCAGCCCAGTCACCGCGAACAGGCGACGCAGGTGGCGTCTGCAGGTTGTTGTCGTTATTGGTGTCAAACGTTCCACCAGCGCCGAATCGATCATCCAGTGAACTGGTAAACACAACAGGACTTTGTAACTGCCCCTCTGCCAACAACTGCGTGCCGGGCTCTAATTCGATTCGTGACCCACGTAGTTTTACAATCAAAGACGGATCAAGTACCAGCGACGCGTCGACTCGCCCTCGAACACCCGTGAGCGATAAAAGTTCAAATCCTTCACCGGGCGTGGGAAGTGGCGCGTCGTCCGTGAAGGTCACCGTGGAAGCGTCAAGTCGTCCCACGAGCACGTAGTCATCAAGTCCAGTCTGTGATCGATAGAGGCGACGCGATACATAGTCCCCAGTGGCTGGTACTGCCGGCAAGGTAGTGAATTCCACAACGGAATCCGAAACAGCGACATTAAAGGTAAAAGGAACCGGGCTTGCCAGCGACTCGAAACCATTCGCGTCAACAAATGTCATTTTGTAATCATAGACGCCCGGTTCCACCTGCCCACCAGCAAGACGACGACCTGTGACTAAAGCCATGGATGGCGCTACACCATCTTGGACAGATCCGCCTGGCGATCCCGCCAAAACAAGATTCTCGGAAACGTAATGAACCAGCTCAGTGTCATCGAACCGCGCTGCCAATGTAAATTCTTTTGGTGCTTCCACCGGTGTCGTGGCAACGCGAATAAAGACACCATTGACACTGTTATCAAGCAACAAGTTGTGATACATGTCCGGACCGACTCGATCATAGTCAGCAGTAAAGATACCGCCTTTTTGAAACTGCGGTGCCTGATAACTGGTTTCTTCAAAGCTATTGGGAGCGGCGCTAATTGCTGAGTCAGCACTCAACGTAATTTCATTGAAACTGACCGTTGGTCGCATGTCGACAATCTGAATCGGATTTACCAACTGCTGCACAGAGTCGATTAGAACGTTGCTACCGCCACCGTAACGCATCTCAGCATGGTTGACAGTTTGCAGGAAGATACCGTCACCTTCCAAGTCTTTCCTTCCTTCCGAGCGATCCACATCACGTCGAAAAATAATTCCGCCCCAATTACCGGGTGCTGGATCAGGGCTGAAACCTGAAGCAGCGGAATCAACAGCGCGGTCTCGCATACTGGTCAGAATCACGCTGCCGTCGGCATAACCTTCTGCATCACTCCCGACATCATCGCCCAAAAGCGTGGTTTCTACCGGATCATCTCCCTGAAGACTAAGCTGAACATGACGCGGGGTACCGAGGACCTGCAACGCTGACTCACTTCGGTCAATTAGTGTCGTGCTACTACCAACATTGATATACGAATTTCGCAGTTTAAATATTGCTCCTGCATCCACCATGGTCGTCACACCATGAGGAATATTCATCGCAACCCCATCACGAAGAGGTGCTCCGCCTACCTCGGAAATTCCAAGTTGGTAACTGAAGTTATCTTGCTCCGTTAACAAATCACCATCCAAGCCGCCATTGCCGACGATTCGGATGATATCTCCAAAGTATGCTGAACCGATCGCGTTGGAGACGTCAGGGTTGGCAATGTTGTTGAAGGGGTTCTCCAACGATCCATCAGATGCTGCACCAGCGACTCGATCAACAAACAGGTTTCGCCCGAGAACCTCGACGCCCTGAAAATCCGCAGACAGTGTGACGGAACGCTCACCGCTCAAGACCACAATATCACGAACAGAACCCTCGTAAGACTCCTGACTTGTACCTGCGCTCACACCAGTGTTTGACGTCTGGTTGTTGATCGCAATCACCAAAGCATTTGCGACTGACTGTGCGGTTCCGAGCGAGTTATAACTGACCGCGATATTCCCCGGACTAGGGTCACCCCCAGTTGGCACGAACTCATAGGTACGAAGTGTCCCATCCCCACTCATGATTTCGAGAGTTTGGCCTGGTTCGACCGTTGCCCCATCACCTTTGACGACGATCATTCGATCAAGTGCGCGTGTCTGGAACCAGAAGTTGTGCACTCCGCCGGGAACACCGTCTCCATCAGCATCGATAGGCGTGCCAGGGACATCAACTCGTGTTCCATCCCGATCACGCAGCACGTCCGACTCATCAACTTGCGGTTCAAACTTCAGATGAAGGTCGTAGACGCCTTGTGTCCGCCCTCCGTTCCCTGAGCCAGAAATGGTTGGGTCATACTGATCGTTACCACTCGCAGCAACTCCCAGATAGTAGACACCCTCGCCAAGTGATGCCCGAATCCGAGAATCTTCCCCAAAGTAATCATCATTCGCCTGAATTCGGTTCAAGCCACCACCGCCTAGCCTCAGTGGCGAGAAGGTCCCCAGATCGACACCAACAATATTGGTCGTCGGCTCACCAACCGTGATTGACGCCCGGAAAATTGAACTGGCGAATGGATCGTTGTTGATCGCATCGACTAAAGCAGTTGCCTCGAGTAATTCGGCTACACCAGTTTCCTCGCGTGGCAAATCAATCAGGATGCCATTAGACACCTCAACGCCCGAAGCATCTTGGGCCCTGAGCACACGAACCTCGGTGTCACCTGCAACACGGTCAGTTTGCACAAAGGAAAGCTGTGAACCATTCCCCTGCCGACCGCGAAGCAATGAGGTGATGGTCACACCCAAATCGATTCCCAAACCAAAGTCTGTGGTGATCGATGCTGTGGTCTCTTCAAAGAGTGTCAGGCTCGTATCAAGCAAACTTGAATCTGCCAATCTCTCGGCGAAACTCTCAGCGGTCAACGTACCCTTTTGCGTTGGATCATCCAGATCCACCTCGAATCGGTAAAGGTCAATATCAACGCTGTCGGCTCGATGCAGATACTGTCCGTGCAGCACATCGGTATTACCGGGGAAAACCGGCTCATTATCTGAAAGAACGTCAATACTCGCGTTCAAGAACGCGTTATTGAAAGACATGATCGTCGCAGGCGAAAGCTCGCTGGACTGTTCCAAACCGAGCAATAAGCCAATGCCACCCACAGCCTTGCGAGTCAGATCCTCACCGTAATCGGTTCCGAAGACTGCGGATCGGTTAAAGACCAATGCAGACTCGTTGAACGTGGGGTCGATGCGTAAGCTAGCATTCAGAGCAGGCTCGCTTACGCTTGAAACAGGTCCAACATCCTGCAGGACTCCATTGTCCCCAAAGGCAAACGTGATGCCCTGATCCACCGTCTCACGAAACTGAACACCTATTTTGCTGGCCCATAGGTTCAGCGCTTCACGAATCCGCTCTTTTTCGACCGCAGTGATCTGGTTCAAGTGAGAAACAGCACCCACCTGCTCAAAAATACCTTGAAAGTTGTAGGGAACTTCCGTCACGCCATTGGTGAGATCTGGTCCGAACAGAGGATTAATGTGGCTTCGTGTAGGACTGTGCCCTAGATCGTCATCCCCACCAATCGGCTCAACCAGAAATGCTTGGGCGTCGATCGATTCCGACAACACAAGACTTGTCAGAGCACCATCGCTACCACTGTTTCCGAACACACCGACGTCCAGCGATGTTTCCAGAGTCTCTCCTACGGCGACCAAACTCAGTGCTGGCGCATCAACCACTCGTGATGGCAGAAGAGTGGCACCTAAAGCGGGAGCAAGAGGATCAGCGGGATCGTCACCAGGATTCTCAACCAGACTGATAAAGCCCTGAATTTGAAGCTCTGTCTTCAACTGGTCGATGGTTGGCGAATCCCCACCAAAATTAACGACGATCGTATCTGGACCTGAAGCGACTGCTTCCGTAGTGACCGAAAAACCTCCGGCACCAACATCCTCAAACCGCACCATCCGACCAGAGTTGGACTCGCCAACGGCCAAAGACTGGAGGGTCACGCGGAGACCTGGGATACCAAAATCAGTTACCACCAATGGCACGACGTTGCGTGCTTCGAGGGGGACGATCAAATCAACACGGTCATCAACTGCCGTTCCAATTCTCAATCGGAACGTACCACCTGCAAGGTCAACCCCCGCCTTCCCGTCTACAGCAGGTAATTCATTCAGGTCACCCGAGAAAATCAGCCTCGCTGTGTGGGTTGCCTCGTCATAAACAACACTGTCGGGGTGGTAGAGCGCATCATCGACCGTGCTGACAGTTTCCTGCGTCAGCAGCAATTGATAGAACCGCGGATTTTCAACGGATCGCAGCGTCGGTTGGCCCGACTCATCATTTTCAATAAACAACGGATCTTCGTTGAAATAAACTACGATCTCGTTGCGATTCTGAGACAAACTTCCGTCCGCTGAGCGGACCATCGGTTGTGGCACGATGGCTTCAATGAGCGCTCCCAAACGCAAATCAAAACGCGTCACGTCAGATTGCTGCTGCGGATCCTGCGTCTGCAGTAGTTCGCCGCGTGTGTTTCTCAGGCCAATCAAGCCTTCCGTAGGATCATCGAAACCGATGACTTCGATTTTGTAGAGGTCATCAACCAACGCTTCAGAAAAACGGACAACCACTTCGTTGTCCGCATCCTCGCCTAAGGTGACAAGCCCAGGAACGATGGCGACATCGTCTTCGGTACCCAGCAGATTGTCCTCGCCAGCACGCGTCACCTGCACGGCACTCAGCGTACCGGGATCGATCTGTTGATCCTCATCAAATCGCAAGGTCAGAACGCGGGGCCGCGACTGGACAATTGAGTTGTCGACAATCACCTCGCCCGTGTTCGGCTGAATCCCGATCAACTGCGGACCACCATCGGCAGCCAGCAATTGCCGCGCCTCAAGGGTTTCGAGGATATTTTGGCGTCGCTTTTTGTGCGTCTGCCTTCTTTTTTTGGCTTTGAGCTCAGGCGAACGATCAGAATCTGCACCGCGGAGGGCACTTAAGTTGAACGTCGAGGAGTTATTTCGCTTACGCGAGGTCATAGACCGAACCTTCCAGGCGTTGGCGTTTTTGCTGCATAATCGGCGGCAAACACGACAGTGATGGGGTTTAGTAGTTGAAAATCAGTCACTACGAGCAAGGGAGCTGGCAACAGGTTACGAGCCATGCGCGACCGACCACGTGACACTGGTTCCATCTTCATGGAATCAGCCGAAACGCAGTCGCCGAGTATAGTTAGGCCCAAAAAACCCGCAAACATTTGCCGCTTCTCTCCTTACCACAGGGACAACATCATTTGAAATGGCGACTGATCGTAGCGACAATGCGGGCGATCAATGCAATGCCAATTACGAACACACCCCTCTATAGAGGTGTAAAGTCCACACATTCCATTACTGGATGTGGACCGTTTGACGGTCGAAAATGAAGAAAGTTCCGCTCAACCCGCGTTCAAACGCTGATTGCAGGCATTCCCGACGGCATTCGAGCAATCTGCCTGACCGTCTGAACAGACCTATTCATCATCTTCCTCATCGTCGTCATCGGCGTCAGGATGTAGCGGATCTTGGGGATCAAAGAATAGATCTGCCAAACCGAGCGGCACGGCATCCCCCCCTAAGGTCCGGCGACGACGTTGAGCCAATTGCTCTAAATCGACGGCTTCCTCGCCCAAACACTTCTCTAAAGCCTCCTGCCACGCCTGATCCCGGCTGATCGGGTGGCTGGGATCCTGAATCATCCGTTTGATAGCAAAACGCAACAAATTGATGCCGTCCCGAGGCGAGAAATCGAGTTTCAGCTGATGGGACTGCTGCAGAAACTCCACCGTCATCGCCAGCATTTCTGGCTCCGCGAACGGCAAGTGGTACTGCAAAATGGACATTTCATCCTGCTTGTTTGGAAAGCCAACCTCCAAGGTGGGCTGCAAACGGCTGAGGATATAGTCGGGAATTTCGAACGTTGACTCATCCTGATTCATCGTGACGGCAGCCCGAAACTCACGATCCGCCGGAATGGTGATTCCCGCAACAATCGATTCGACGAGTCGACGCCCATCAAACAGGGGAGCCAAAGAAGCCCAGGATTTTTCATTCATCCGATTCCCCTCGTCCAGCAGACAGACGCCACCAGAGATCATGGCGGAGACGAGCGGTGAGGCGTGATAGGAAATTTCACCTCCCTGACTGAGCACTGGCGTGACCAGCAAGTCTTCGGGGCGGGTGTCCGCAGTGCATTGATAAATGTAGAGCGGTCGTTTCTGAGCTTGGGCTGCGGCAATCGCCAGTTGCGTCTTACCGATACCTGGCGAACCCACCAATCGCGGAGTCAGAGGCAAATCAAGATCATCGACCGTGATCCAGCATGCAAGCAACTGCATCAGAATCTCTTGCTGACCGATCCATTGCCCGGGGAAGGTGTAAGGACGGGACAGCTTGAGTTGGACGCCCTCGATCTCGGCGTATGCTACCGCTTCGTTCTCTTGGGCTGGTTTCGAATCAGATTCTCGAGCGTGCATGAAATTCGTGACCGCAATGAGTGAATATTTGAAAAGTCGTCCGCACAAGATGCTCAAAAAGCCGTCTCAGACATGAACGAAGGACGAGACCACCGAATCAGCGGCAAACCTACCCCTGTTGTATCGCACTGGAGGTGTCAGCTGGCACACCGAGGCGAAATAATTGGGATCGAGTAAGAATTCCATCCTCTCGGATTAACGAATCTTCCGGCCAGATTGAACCTTCAAAAATCGATCGAGACAACAGGCCTGAGCTCGAAACAAGATTGATCGCTGACAATCACGGGGCAGTCTCGTCGATTTCCGGCACCAACTCTGCAGAATTCCCGTCTGGGCACTGCCCCCAGCTAGTCCCAATGACTTAGTCCCAATGACTTAGTCCCAATGACTTAGTCCCAATGACTTAGTCCCAATGACTTAGTCCCAGTGAGTTCGGGCCAGTGAGTTCGGGCCAGTGAGTTCGGGCCTCCAGAACCGTGTCTGCCTGCTCGTGCCATCCCCGCTTCGTTTCGACCGCCTATCGGTTTTCGGAGGAAGCATTGAGCCCCCTCGACGCATTCATGTTGTGCTTTGGCTTGGGTGGACCAGATTTGATCTTTTCCCTGCCGATGGTTTTGCTTGATTCGGACTGACTTTCTTCAGCCCGTGCCTGAGCAATCACGCTGATGTATTGATGAATGGAATGATCTTCAAACGGATCAATTTTTCCATTGAGAAGTCCTCTGCAAAAACCAATCCAGCGGTCACGAGTCTTGCCAGCAAACCCGGATTTCCGAATTTGGCCGCGGCGATCGAGGTAGATCTCGCTTCCACAATGCCGATAGCCAAACCACCCCGGAGGCACCCTCGTGACAATATCATTGTTGTTGACATACCGCAGGTGATCCAACTTGGTGTACTGAGTGTAGCGCGGATTCCCCACTCGCGGGCTACCAAAGGAAAAGAGTCGCTCGGGGTTGCTATCGATATGGGACAGCAGGCAACGTCCAGCACAGATGGTTGCCATTGCACCGCCGAGAGAGTGCCCACAAAACCAGAGTGGTTGTCGGTTGCACATCAATGCTGTTTCCAGCATGGGCCAAAGGTCGTCGACTTCGCGTTTAAAACCTCGATGCACTCGTCCGACGGTTTCCGACAGCACACTACTCGCACGTACGTCGGCACGGATATCGTTCCATTCGCTCGCCTCGGTTCCACGACAAGCAATCACGCAGTCATGTTGATTCCGAAAACGATAGGCCTGAGATCCATCTCTCTCGTAAAACGCGAGATCTGGAAAACCAAGGCTTGCCGCGGCCCGACGCGCTTCGTCGGGGTCGTTGTAGGCAACCATTGCCAACTCAGCCATCAGCAACGATTGCTCAAGCTGCGTCATTTCGGTGACAGGTCGATCAGCCATGGACCGCAGGACCAACGGTCTTTCTTGACGATCAGAAATCTTCCGCGGGGGCGGATTGGATCGTTCCATCTCTTTCCTTCTATTCACTCGAATCCTTTCCACGTGTTGCACTAGCGGCACTGGGAAGACAGATACTTACGACAACGCAAACTCAGTCACAAGCAGTCACTGTTACCTTCATTGATTGGTAGGAACGCCGACTTCAGCTGACTCTTCCGTTTGCAACATCGGCTCCAATCTGGGGTGCCCACCGTCTACATCAATCTTCATGGACAGATGACGTCGCCAGTTCTGATCATCGGGTTTCGGGAAGTCACTTCGGAAGTGCACCCCTCGTGATTCAGCTCTCGCCAGCGCTGCATCAACAATACAAGAGGCGGTCAGCAACAGATTTTGCAATTCCCAGCCTTCCACACCGTCGAACTGGTGCGGCATCACATACGCTGCAAACGAGCGAATGGAGTCGGCCGCCTCCTGCAATCCCTCTGCATCCCGTTCCACCCCAGCCAGTCGTCCCATCAGACTTTTAAGAGATACTCGAACATCGGCGACATCGAACGATTCGTAAGAAGCACGCACAGGGTGTTGAATCCGCGGCACAACCATATTGGTTGGAACTTCCGCAGCGGCGCGTGCCGCCGCTTCCCCTGCGTGTGCTCCGTAGACGAGTCCCTCGAGCAGGCTATTACTTGCCAAACGATTGGCACCATGCAGTCCAGTACTGGTAACTTCACCTGCAGCCCAGAGTCCGGGCAAACTGGTCCTGCCTTGTCGGTCCACCGAAACTCCACCGATCACGTAGTGAGCCCCCGGCCGCACCGGGATTCGATCAGAGGTGATATCAAGACCGAATTTCGAACACGCTTTGGCGATCCCCGGAAACCGCATCGAAACATGATCGGTATCCAGATGGGAAAGATCCAAAAACACATTGGAATGCCTGGTCTTGGTCATTTGCCGGATAATGGCCTGACTGACCACATCGCGTGGTGCCAATTCAGCCCTCTCATCGTAGTCGGGCATGAAACGTTCGCCATTGCAGTCGACCAGATGAGCACCTTCACCACGAACAGCCTCGGTGATCAGGGAACGTGAAGCCCCCGCGATGTATAACACGGTGGGGTGAAACTGAATAAATTCCATATCCCGCAATTCGACGCCCGCGCGATACGCCAGCGCTGATCCATCTCCTGTCGCCACGCTGGGGTTCGTGGATTCGCGGAACACCTGACCAGCTCCACCAGTGCACAGAATGGTCTCCTTGGCCCAAACCATGATGGGCTGTTGCCCTTCGTTGAGGATCACTGCGCCGCGGCACCGTCCCTCATAAGTCAACAAATCGACTGTGAATGCATTTTCCCAAATATCAATATTGGATCGCTCGCGCGTTCGTTCGATCACTGCCCGCATGACTTCTTGCCCAGTCGCATCACCCCGAGCATGAACAATGCGTTCACGACTGTGCCCGCCCTCGCGTCCCAGTGAGATTTCACCATCATTCTGATCGAATTTTGTTCCCCATCGAATCAGCTCCTCAATCCGTCTTGGTCCGTCGCGAATGACCATATCAACGATCGTCTGATCGCAAAGATTACCTCCAGCTGCCAGCGTGTCGGCCACGTGCGACTCAAAACAGTCGTCAGGGTCCAAGACACCCGCAATGCCACCTTGGGCGTAAACACTGTTGGATTCTCGCAGTTGATCCTTGGTGACAACCAACACCGACTGGTTGGGCTCCACCGCATTCGCTGCTCGCAAACCTGCCAATCCACCACCAATGATCAACACATCGGCAAACCGGTGTACAGCCCGGGTGGAATCGAAAGGCAGAAGGTATCGAGGCGTGATCATTCCAAAATCTTCCGTTCTTGGGGCAATTTCTGCCAGAGCAAAATCTGACAAAAGCTGTGCCAGCTATTCCTGGAATCTACCATCAATTCGAAGGATTTCACTCCAAGCAGAATTACCAGAATAGCGCAACACCACTTTTGACTCAATTCCCATCAATTTCCACCATCACGCCCCCAAGCACTGTGGGAGCCCCTGCGGAACCGCCACAATCAGGCGTCCCGTCTGCCGCTCAGTTCCGCCGCTTGAACTGAGCATCCGCCTCTAAGACGGCCATCTCAGCATCGCTACAGCCGCACTTTTCCACAGCGGCGAGCAGCAAGGTGCTGTTTCCTGCTTTTTGAAAAATCTCAATTTTCGGATTTTGGGACCATTAGCGATTGGGCAAGACCAGAAACAGGCTCTGGAGACGGCATCCATGAAAACCATTGTTTCGGTATTTCGTGACTACGTTATGCTTTGAAGCGTGGAGCAGGCATGCCATCGGCAAAGCAACCGCATGCGATTGGCCGAGTCAGCGCTTACCATGGGCCGAATCGACAGCCAGACGGGCAAGCCTCGTTCATGCTCTGACGCATGAGACTCCACCAGCATTACCGCATCCCAGCACCTGCAAAACGTCCATGAGCGAACTGAAACGCGAGCTTCATCCCAAGCCCGATCAAGCTACCGACGGTGATTCTTCAGCGAAATCAACTGATGGTGCCGACCTTCAGAATGCGGATCGAGAAATCGATGAGATCGTAGCGGGATCGACACCGGGCCGCAAACGTCGACGAAAGAAAAAACGCAAACGCCGTCTCACTCTCGCAGTTCTTCCCACGCTGCTCACGCTTGGCAATGCTGTGTGTGGATTGGCTGCCATTTCAATTGCGATGAGCGCGAATCTTGAATGGGAACTAGAAAACCAACTGCTGGTCGCTGGCATTCTGATTTTTGGTGGCATGCTGTTCGACGCACTCGATGGCTCAGCGGCAAGGATGACCGGACAGGAGAGTCAATTCGGAGCAGAACTGGACAGTCTTTGTGATGCGATCACATTTGGAACCGCACCTGCGGTGATTGTTTGGCAATACAGCGAAGGAATCGGCTTACCCCGGAAGGTCACTTGGGCGATCGGCGCACTGTTTACTCTGTGCGTGCTGATTCGGCTTGCCCGTTTCAACGTCGAGACCACCGAAGATGACCCACACGACGGTTTCGAGGGGCTTCCCAGCCCGGCGGCAGCGGGCACAATCGCGGCTTTCGTGATTGCCATGCCCGAACTGACTGCCTACACCACCGAAACAACTTCTGAAACAGGAAAGCAACTTGCCGAACAGTTTCTGTTGGGTTCACAGATATTTATGGCAATCTTGACCCTCACCCTCGCCTATCTGATGGTATCACGTTTTCAATATCCACACGTCTTCCAGCAATTACTCCGAGGGCGTCGTGCGCCACACCAAATTGGACAAGCGTTATTCGTCCTGATCGGTGCCTTCCTGTTACATTGGTTGGCTTTACCCATTGCCTTTTGCTACTACGCATTTGCCTCACCCATCAAGACAGTGTTTCAGCGATGGCGGCACCGAGGGCGCGTTGAAACGACACCTAACGCTGAATAGGTCAACGGTCACACTGCATTGGTGTGCGTCATGAAGCGGTGGATTGCATGTGCTGCAATGCGTCTCGAATCCCAGCAACATCCGCGGATGTGACATCACTCAACATTGGTTGAATCGGTCCAGTGTCTGCAATCGCGGCAAGTTCAACTGCCCGATGCAGAACTTTGATGGGATTGATTCCATTCCGAAGATCTTCGAGAGGACAAAACCACTCACGAATTGCTTCGGCCGCATCAAAATCTCCTGCATGAATCGCGCGCATCATTTGCATGGACTTTTCCGGTGCTATGCATACACAACCACTGGTAAATCCACCGACGCCGAAATCCCGTAAGTGAATGATCGCTGGCTGTTCACCAATTCCACTGACGATCCGGTCGGCGGGAAAGACATCGAGTACCTCTTTCAAGTAATCGTCTTTCGCGGGATCATCCCTCACGACAGCGTATTTCAGCCAGGAAATGACGCCATCCTCTTCCAGCGACTTGATCAGTTCAGGATCCAACCAGCGATCGAACTTCAGATACAGCACCAAAGGCTTACCAACAGCATCGGCCAACCTCCGAACCCCAGTCGCAATGCCAACCTGATCAATAGCATCGCGTGAAGGCAACAGCATGGCCGTGGGAAAGTCGTGCTCACGAAGGATCGCTGCCTGATCCATTGCCAAACCGAACGCTGGCCCTAGCGATGGCACCACCACGGTTTCCTCTGATGCAATGTCACCCAACATCTGCAGCAATGAGGCATACTCAGAGAGACGCGTATGATAGAGCACAGCGTTTCCACCATACAAAAGAGAGCGGATTCCACCAGCTTCGAGAAAGCGGATGATTTTCCGATTCTCCTGCTCACAGATCGCGAACGATGAATTCCGTGCCAACGGTGGAACAGCAATGACCGACTCACGTAATTGAGCGGCAGAAAAAGGAGCAGTTTTCATGGATCGCCAATTCTGAAATTCTTGTGGTTTATTCGATTTTTTGTTTTTGAACTTTACGGATCGCAGACTGAAACAATTTCAACCGGGTTCGCAGCACGCTTGGCACCACAAGCATCAGCTCTCATTGCATCCTGCCTCGCAGTCAATCTGTCTGTCAGTGAATACTGGGTTCAGCATTTGGGGTGCGACCGGTCAGGAAATCAAAGTCGCAGCCGAGGTCAGCTTGTGTGACATGCTTGGCATACAAATGCTCGTAGCCCCGTTCTGGCACAGGCTTCAGTGGTGGCATTGCGGCGCGACGGCGAGCGATCTCGTCTTCACTGACATGCCAATGGATGGTGCGGTCGGGGACATTGATTTCGATCTCATCACCGTTCTGCACCAAGGCAAGTGGCCCACCAGCGGCACTTTCCGGTGCGATATGCAGCACACATGTACCGTAACTGGTACCACTCATGCGTGCATCACTCAGACGAACCATATCCCTGACCCCAGCTTCGAGCAGTTTTTTGGGGATCGGCAGCATGCCCCATTCGGGGAAACCAGGTGCTCCCAGCGGACCAGCACTGCGAAGAATCAGCACGCTATTTTCATCGACGTCGAGATCAGGATCATGAATACCTTCCTTCATGGCAGGGTAGTTGTCAAAAACAACAGCGGGACCTCGATGCTGCAAAAGATCAGGATCGGCCGCAACCGATTTGATCACACAGCCATTGGGAGCAAGATTCCCTCTCAACAAACAGGTTCCTCCAGCATCAGCAACTGGATTTTCTCGAGTCCTGATGACTTCGTCATCGATCACCTCAGCACCCTTGATCTGATCTGCAAGCGTTGTGCCGCTGACAGTCAAACAATCAACATTCAACAAATCAGTCATTCGAGCCAGCATTGCGTTAAGACTGCCTGCATTAAAAAAATCTTCCATTAGATATCGTCCACTTGGTCGAATATCTGCCAAGACTGGGGTCGTTCGCGACAATTCATCGAAACGATCCAGGGACAAGTTGATTCCCAGCCGTCCTGCAATCGCAATCAGATGCACGATCGCATTGGTACTGCCACCAATTGCCAATGAAGTCATCAAGCCATTATCAATCGACTTTTCGGTCATAAAATCTGATGGTTTCAAGTCCTCCCACGCCATGTCGACTGCTCGCCGCCCCGTCTGCACCGCCAAGCGTGAGTGCTCAGCAACGACTGCAGGAATATTGGCTGCCCCAGGCAAACTGAACCCCATGGCCTCCGTCACACATGCCATCGTGCTTGCTGTCCCCATGGTCATGCATGTTCCAGCTGAACGGCCGATACAGTTTTCGATCCCCTTCCAATCCTGGTCACAAAGATTCCCAGCCAATCGCTCGTCCCAGTACTTCCATACATCACTTCCACTTCCCAAAGTGACTTCTTTCCATCGGGCAGTCAGCATGGGACCAGCAGGCATGAAGATGGAAGGGACATTGGCACTAATCGCTCCCATCAGCATCGCCGGAACAGTCTTGTCACAGCCGCCCATGAGCACCGCGGAATCAATGGGATGGCACCGCAAGACCTCCTCGACTTCCATCGCAAGCAGATTGCGATACAGCATGGTGGTCGGCTTCATCAGCATCTCGCCCAAAGACATCACCGGGACTTCGACGGGAAACCCGCCCGATTGCAAAATGCCGCGTCTCACCTCATCTGCCCGATTACGAAAGTGGGAATGACAGGTATTCAGTTCGCTCCACGTATTCAAAATCGCCACGACAGGACGATCTTTGTAATCAATGTCATCAAACCCCATCGCCTTCAGACGAGATCGGTGACCAAAAGACCGCATATCGTCAGGGCCAAACCAGCGATGCGAACGAAGTTTCGACGGGTCGCGTGATTGCGTCATGGCAAATTCATCTTGTGAGTTCGGTACGTTCAAGCCAACCGCAAATGCAAGACAGAATCCCTGCGGTTGGCCGGCAGTTTAGCAGGAATCTACCTCGCTCACGAAGCGGGCCACTTTTTGATCCCGATAATGGAATGACGCTGGTCTCACCAAGCAATGATAAATTCAAATGATACTCATCACGGCGTTAGCGGACCAAAGGCTCAGATAGCCGATGGATGAGGCAAACGCGTCCACAGACTGCCCCCGGCTCATCTGCCTTCGTCACTAAGATGATTCGCCGAGAATACAGCAAGAAACCAGAACATGAGACTCATCACCTACTCGTTTTCGTTCAACCACTTCGCCAGCCCAGAGCCGATTGCTCATTGCTAATTGCGAATTGCATGAAACAGAAATCTCGCCTCACCCAAAAACTTCGCTGGGCAAACGCATCACCCTCCCGATTGACACAACCTTGAGCAAGACAACTGAAACACCTGGCATCCCGTTTCGCAAGTTGCCCCCTGCAAACGCTACTCAGACAGCGGGGCGTGTGGGCTCCATGCATAAACACTGCCCCGTTTGCGATTATCAACTTTGAAGGCAATCAACCTGTTGAGCCTTATCTTCGGAGAAAACGCTTTCATTTCATGTCCCTGCGATCACATAAAAATTGACGTGGCAGTGCAGCACTCTTTACGATGTAGGACTGCCCCTTCATGAGAACCGCCCCATCCATTCAGTTCCTCGGTCCGAGTTGCAATTGTTGCTGGCTTGCGACAAAAAAAGAGAACTGGCTTACCCAAAAAAACTGGCTTACCTAAAGTTGATCGATCCGCAGTTGAACATCAACCGTCGCATCCTTTTGCAACATGCTGGCGGCGGCATTGGACTGTTAGCGTTGCAATCGCTTCTGATGGCAGACCAAAGTAAGTCGGCAGAGAAAACGATCACGCCGCACTTCGCGCCGCGAGCCAAGCGAATCATTTGGCTATTCATGCATGGTGGCCCTAGCCATGTTGACCTGTTTGATCCCAAGCCTGAACTTTCCAAATATGCGGGGCAACCTCTACCAGACAGTTTTGGCAATGTGATGACACGCCGGAAGGTCGCCAAGAATCCATTACTGGGGCCGATCAAGCCATTCCGGCCTCGAGGTAAATCAGGGCTGCCGATTTCCGATTTCATGCCCCACTTGGCGAAACATGCGGATGACCTATGTGTCATTCGTTCTTTGCATGGTGACAGCGTGAACCATCCGCAATCGGTCTATCAAATGAACACGGGCAGCATTCTGATGGGTCATCCCAGCTTTGGCAGTTGGTTGGCATATGGCCTTGGCAGCGAGAACGCTGACATGCCCGCCTATGTTGTGCTTCCAGATCCCGGAGGAGGACTCAAGGGCGGCCCGTCTGCTTGGGGCAGTGGTTTTTTACCACCTACCTTTCAGGGCACAGCGATGCGACCAGGAAAAACCCCCGTTCTGAATCTTAAACCCCCCAACGGCATCTCGGATTCCCAACAGCGTGGAACACTGGACTTTCTCCAGCAGCTGAATGAAAAGCATCTTCTGCAGCGAGATCATGACGAGGAACTTTCCGCGCGAATCGCTGCCTACGAGTTGGCCTTCCGAATGCAGAGTGCTGCACCCGAGGTATGCGACTTTTCAACAGAATCAGCGGACACACTTTCAAGGTATGGCGTCGACCGCCCCATCACACAGGACTTTGGGCAACGCTGCCTACTTGCACGCCGCATGCTTGAGCGTGGTGTCCGCTTTGTGCAAGTGTATTCGGGCAACACCAACGGCTGGGACGCTCACAAGGATGTGGCTGCCAACCATGGTGAATACTGTGAAAAAACAGATCAACCCATTTCAGCGTTGCTAACCGACCTGAAACAGAGTGGGTTATTGGAGGACACTCTGGTGGTATGGTGTGGAGAATTTGGACGCATGCCCATGAGCGAGCAGGGCAAGGGAAGAGACCATAACCCGTGGGGCTACAGCGGATGGATTGCCGGGGCCTCGGTCAACGGCGGTCGTGCCTATGGTGCAACCGATGCGATTGGTTTACGTGCGGAGACAGATCGCGTGCACGTGAATGAATTCCACGCAACCCTGTTGCACTTGATGGGCATGAACCATCGCAAACTGGTCTACTCACACAACGGGCTGGATGAGCGTTTAACCGGCCCCGCCGAAGTCGACGTCGTGAAAGGATTGTTGAAATGAATCGGCGTCAGATTGCTTTTTCCCAACCCAGTCGTCCACCATACCAGCCATTGGTCAGACGCATTGGATTCTCACAGTGCAGTCGACTACTCATTCTCTGTTTTGCACTGACCGGCTCGCCATTACTTCGAGCAGGCGAAGACGCACCGACAACAGCAAAACAAGCCGACGCAGTTGAGGCGACCGAAAACAAACATGCTGAACTCCTCGAACACGAATTGCAGATCGACAAGATCGATCGTGGCCACTGGGCTTACCGAAAGATCACTGATTCCCTGCCACCTGACAATAGTCAATCAGGCTGGCCTCGCACCACCATTGACCAATTCATTCTTTCGAAACTGCAAACACAATCGCTGCTCCCGATGGCCGAGGCGAGTCGTGAGACACTGATTCGAAGGCTGAGTTTTGACTTGACTGGTTTACCGCCTACCACTGCGGAGTTGTCGCAGTTCCTGAATGACAGGCGACCAGACAGTTACCGACGTCTTGTTGAGCGACTCCTTGCCTCGCCCCACTATGGTCGTCGTTGGGGGCAACACTGGCTGGACCTTGCCCGCTTTGCAGAAACCGACGGATACGAACACGACAAAATTCGTGGCAACGCATGGCGTTATCGTGATTGGATCGTGAATGCTCTGAACAGTGACATTAGTTACGATCAATTCATCACTTTGCAACTTGCCGGTGATGTGCTGTCAGCACAAGCCCCAAGGCAAACTGCCTCGAAAATCGCAACCGCTTTTTTGCTGTCTGGCCCTGACATGCCTGACATCAATTCCCAAAGCGAGCGACGTCATGTCCTTTTGAACGAAATCACAGCGACGACAGGATCAACGATACTAAGCCTGCAAATCGGCTGCGCCGAGTGCCATGACCACAAATACGACCCGATAAGCCAGGGAGATTTCTATCGTTTGCGGGCCTTTTTCGATCGGGCAATAAAACTGAAAGCCAATCAGTCTGTCAGCACTTTGACGCCGAATGCAAACCCAGATGCTGCCAGCCAAATTCACCCACGCGGTGACTGGCAAACGGCTGGACCCGAAATTTCAGCAGCATTTCCGCGCATAGCCAATCTTTCTAATGCACAAATAACAGCCAAGCTTCACCCGCGTGTGCAACTTGCTCGCTGGCTCACTGATCCATCGCAACCACTGACAGCACGTTCCATTGTGAATCGAGTTTGGCAACATCATTTCGGAACAGGCCTGTCAAATACGCCCAGCGATTTTGGAGTCATGGGTGAAGAGCCATCACATCCCAAGCTATTGGATCATTTGGCCAGCCGCCTGAGCAATCACGATTGGAGCCTCAAAGATTTGCACCGACAGATTGTACTTTCAGCAACATATCGGACCCAAAGCAAACCACCAGTTTCTGCCACCGGCACCTCCGGTGCAGCAAAAGCTTGGAAGAATGCCAAGCTTGCCGACCCAAAAAACCGCTTACTGGCACACTTCCCTCGTCGCCGACTGGATGCTGAATCACTTCGCGATGCCATGTTACTTGCAAGTGGCACAATGAATCATCAAGCCGGAGGCCCCGGCGTTAGCCCCCCACTACCCCAAGCACTGATCAAGACTTTGAAGTCCGGCCAGTGGAAGATGAGTGCTGATACAGCCGAGCACTATCGACGCAGCATCTACATCTTTGCGCGGCGCAACCTGCGTTACCCACTCTTCGCCACGTTTGATCGACCGGCAGCGAACTGCAGCTGCGCAACTCGAACTCCATCAACAACTGCACTTCAATCCTTACTACTATTGAATTCAAATTTCACACTGGATTTGTCAAAACGCTTAGCATCTCACTGCATCGACGAACACTCAGACACGCCCAAGACGCAGACACAAGAGATCTTTCAACGTGTGTTTTCACGACCACCAAACAGGCAAGAAGAAATCGATTGCCGTGAATTCCTTCTCCGGCAAGCTGCCATGGCCAAGCAACTGGGTTCTGAAAAACCAGCACTGGCGGCCTTAACCGAGTTGTGTCGAGCTCTATTCAACAGCAATGAATTTCTGTACATCGACTGATGCCATGGATCTCGTGAAACACCTTTTCCAGTGCATCATGTGAGTAACTCCATTGACAGAAATTTGGCATTTTTGGTACGGAGGTTTTCGGTGCAAAGAAGCCGCACTTCGGCTTGCCCATGCTTTACCCACACCAAGTTGACAATCCTCCGTTCGATATACAGTCGTTAATCATGCGAATAATGGTCGTGGCTTTTTTGTTCACAATTGCATCGGGATTACCCGTGCTGGGCCAATTGACGATCACCAACCCAGATGAGGAGAGTCCTCCTGGAAATGTTCGACAAGTGTCGCTTTCAACACCGTCACCGTCACCTCTGGCACCGTCACCGTCACCGTCACCTCTGGCACCGTCACCTCTGGCACCGTCACCTCTGGCACCGTCACTGTCACCGTCACTGTCACCCTCGATACCGACACCGTCCCAGCAACTGAGGATCAGAGTCCAGTTTCTGGAGGTTGATCAAACCACGCGTGAAGCGATTTATGCTGGGCTTGGAACAGATGGCCTTCACACCTCCACGAACCTACCCCCGGCAAAACCTCAGGATTCAGATTCCAAAACACTGAACGACTTTCCCACTGGATCGGACGCGGTTACGAAAACAACTGCCTTGGTGACACAGGCAGTTCTGAACACTGCAGAAGTCGCTGGAATCCTCAAAATGACCGAATCCTCAAACAACTCGATCATTGCCGACGCACCCAACCTGCTGATTCTGAACGACAACAAAATCGAGTTGACGGACATGATTCAGCGGCCCTTCGTTGTCAATCATGAAAAGCAGGGCGATGAAACCAGACCGATCCTACAACACATCGATGAAGGAACCCGACTGGGGATCATTGCCAGAATCGAATCACCGACTGGTTCACTCACACAGCAACTTCAAATTGGTTGCGAAATTGTTTCACGGCGAGTGATCGAAACGCGAACAGACTTTCTATTTGGCCTTGGGACGAAGCCACTGAAAATACAAATCCCTCACGTGCAGGTCACCACGGCTAGAGCGATGGCGGACCTCGCGTCTGGGCAAACATTACTGGTTGACCCACACGTGACTTCCACTCGCAGTTTTCGAAGCGAGACAAGCGTTCCCTTCTTGGGAAAACTGCCGTACGTGGGGCGCTCGTTCAAAAATGTCGCCGTCACGACTCACGATCAACACTTGATTGTGTTGCTGCATCCTGAATCAGTCTCAGAAAACTGATAGTAAAGGCATCGGGCAACAACCAACTGCGGGTATCAATGCCGCATGCACACTCGAACTCTGGGTTCGGAAATTTGAAATCGGGGACTGTAAAAGTCTGAATTGACGAGTCGATCCTACAAAGAAAATTGGATCATGTTAAAGACTCATGACAAGCTGCCCATGTTCAGTTGATTTGCAGTCACCCGACCAGCGGCGGTTACCTGTCAACGATCTAGTCTGCGACTGCCAGTCCAGAATCATTCTCATCACTTCTAATTTGGGCTAGGGGTTTCTGCTTGATGGTTCCCGGGACCAGCCATGGTCCACTGCTATTCTCTTCGATCAATCGTGCCAATTCCTCGGTATTGATCGATTCGACTTCAAGAAGTCTTTGCGTCACTGCTTCGAGCACTTCCCGTCGTTGCTCGAGGATTTCGCGTGTTTGCGTCAGTTCATCCTCAATGATTCTGGCGACTTCTTTGTCGATCAACTTAGCCATTTCCTCACTATGCGACATTTGAAATCCATCGCCACCGCCACCAGCGAGGAAAGCAGACTTGGAGCTTCGTCTAAAATTAATCCGTCCGAGCCGACTCATGCCGTAGTCCATGACGATACTTCTGGCAACTTCCGTACATCGCTCCAAGTCGTTTTGGGCCCCGGTGCTGATGTCCTGGAAGATCATTTCCTCGGTCAAAGTTCCCGCCAGCAACACCTTCATGTTGCTTTCCAATTCAGATTTCGTCATCAGATAACGCTCTGACTCAGGCCGCTGCATGGTGTATCCAAGCGCCGCAAGCCCGCGTGGGATGATACTTACCTTATGAACCGGGTCAGAATTAGGCAGGGCTGCAGCAACAAGGGCATGCCCCGCCTCGTGGTAAGCGACCCGAATTTTTTCATCCTCGTTCATCACTCGATTTTTCTTTTCGAGTCCAGCAGTCACCCGTTCCACTGCCTCATTGAACTCGTGAATTCCCACGGCACGTTTTTCGGCTCTGGCCGCCAGCAAGGCAGCTTCATTGACGAGGTTGGCGAGGTCTGCTCCGACAAAGCCGGGGGTGATCGATGCAATGTCCTTCAGGTCTACTTTTTCATCCAGCTTCACGTTTTTGACGTGCACACGAAGAATATCTTCACGACCACTGATATCTGGTCGATCCACAAGTACATGTCGATCGAATCGTCCCGGGCGTAACAAAGCCGGGTCGAGCGTCTCAGGGCGGTTGGTGGCAGCGACAACAATGACGCCCGAGTTGGAATCAAAGCCATCCATCTCTACCAACAACGCATTGAGAGTCTGTTCGCGTTCGTCATGCCCACCGACGGTCGACCCGCTCCGACTTTTCCCCAAGGCATCGAGTTCATCGATAAAAATAATGCAAGGTGCACGACTGGTCGCCTGCTGGAACATATCTCGCACGCGAGCTGCCCCCACCCCAACATACATCTCCACGAAATCGCTTCCTGACAGGCTGAAGAAGGGGACTCCGGCCTCACCAGCAATCGCTTTTGCTAGTAAGGTTTTCCCTGTGCCTGGAGGCCCCACCAACAGCACTCCCTTGGGAATGCGGCCTCCCAGAGATTTATACTTATCGCTGTTCTTCAGAAAGTCCACGACCTCGCGGACTTCTTGAACGGCTTCGTTGATCCCCGCAGCATCATCAAACGTAACCGCCAGATCTTCCTGTCCATACAACTTGCCACGACTCCGTGAAAAAGCCATCGGCGACCCGACACCACCCATTCTCCGCAGCATGATGATTCCGAGAATCACAAGAACGCCGATCATCAGAAGTTCAGGCCAGTGATCTCGGAACAAACGGCTTGGACGGGCGTTGTCCCAAGTCACGCCGGAAGCATTGAGGTACTCGACAAGCCGTTTGTGCTCAGCTTCGTTGTTCGTATCACGAATCGTTTTGAATTCAACGATTTTGTAACTATTGACCGGACCTTTGTTATCGATCCCGCGGGCGCGATAAGCAACCTTTCCCGTAATCTCACCATCGGCGACCCTGACATCCTCAAGACCCCCAAATTCCACCTGATACTCAGGCTTTTTAGTCGATGGAACAATTACTGTTACCTTGGGATCAATGACTACGTCTGATTCTGTCTCGTCCCCGGCCGAGACAGATTTTTCTGACTCCGCAACGGGCTTAGCAGCAACCACAGCTGGTGTCTGTGTTCCCTCAGTCCGTGTTCCCTCAGTCGCTGTTCCGTCAGGCTTTGTTTCATCAGCACCCGCCGCGGCAGGATCTCCGGACTTGGTACCCGCCTCATCGACTTGTGCAACACTTTCGGTGTTGCCTGGATCACTGATACCCATCAGAGCGTTGTCAGCCTGCTTGGCTTCGGCCATTGCCGCCAACAATTTCATCAAGTCAGGGTAGCGCAAACGCATATCGCTACCACCGAACAAGAACGCGCTTAGCAGCACCGCCGATACGATAGCGATCAACACGAACCAGACATTGCCACCGCTTCTCGGCTCAGAACCATTTGAATTTCGTTGCTTGTCGTCACTCATCAGCTAAATTCTTGCGGGTAATACGGGCATGGGCAGGAGGTGTGCAGCCTGCACCTTACTAAAAAATATTGGAAGGACGTTCGCATTCGTGTTGCAATCGGCCGCTCTGTATCGTTGCCCGCCAGAAGGGGCTGTGGCACAACTTTCCGCGTCGAAACTTCAGATTCGCGAGCAAAATTGTGCGAAAACCGACCGTCTCGTAGCATCAATCACAGTCCAGCCACGAAGTTCACGGCTCACAGGAGCGAAGAACCATGTGTTCATTCTTCGATCATTCGCCTTGCAAGGCAAGCAGGGTGACGACCACTGAAAGCTATGGTCGATGCGGACTAAAAGTTCAAATTCTGGACAAAACTGTCGTGATTCAGGATAAAGCGAGCAGAAAAACGCGGCAAATCAGTGGTATCACTGCCAGCCACTTTGAAACCCAGCTGCCCAGCCACTGAGCCAGCCACGCGGCACACGGTCGATCACCGGTCCAGAGCCATCGTTCCACCCAGGCTGCTCGTGAGCAACTTTTGCACTCAATGGTCGTTTTTATGGCCAAAATGAACAGTAGGACCGAGCCGGTTGTGATAAGTTTCCCAGGCTACGGAGATCCCCTGTTTTTGTTGCGAACAGGGGAATCACGACAGACAGATAGACGCCGCCGACGGGATGCCGTAAATAAAGGTCTCTCCACCTCACTCGCTGGACGCTATTTTGAACCAAGACGGAACCCATCCCGAGGACAACCGCGCCCACCAGAACGTCGCCGTTCTGGGAGCCACGGGCAGCATTGGGACCGCGACAATCGATGTTGTGACCCAACTCAATCGGGTCGATCCTGACTTCCGCTGGCATGTCAGTGCTGCTTCCGGACATAAAAATACGCCCTTGCTGGCAGAACTGGCGGGTGGCCTCGAGCATCCCCCAGACCGAATCGTGCTATCGGACCACCAAAGCGTTGAGGGTTTAGGGCCCGCCGAAGCTCAACTGCGTGCTCTGGGTTCAAAAATCGAGTTTGGCCCTGATGCCTTGGTTTCTGCAGCCGGTGACAAATCCGTTGATGTTGTGGTCGCGGCAATCGTAGGTCGCGCGGGGCTGGAGAGCACGATGGCAGCGGTTGAAGCTGGAAAACGCGTGGCCCTTGCCAACAAGGAAACGCTGGTGGTCGCTGGGCCGGTAGTCAGTCGTTGCTGCGAAAAAAGTGGTGCAGAACTACTGCCGGTGGATAGCGAGCACTCAGCCATTTTCCAGTGCATTCAAGCAGCTGATTCCAAGCCAAAAAAATTGATTTTGACCGCGAGCGGCGGCCCATTTCGCAAATGGACGCGTGAGCAAATGGATGCAGCGACGCCCGAGTCGGCTTTGGCGCATCCGACGTGGCAGATGGGGCCAAAAATCACCATCGACTCTGCCACCATGATCAACAAGGCGTTGGAGGTCATCGAAGCGCGATGGCTTTTTGGTCTACCTGCCGATGCAATCGAGGTGGTGGTTCATCCACAATCAATCATTCACTCGATGGTGGAATTCGAGGATAGCTCCGTGATTGCCCAACTGAGTCCGCCCGATATGCGGCTGCCGATTCAATATGCCTTGACCTACCCACGACGTCTGCCTTGTCCCAGTCCTGACTTTGACCGGACGAAACCGTGGGACCTGACACTTGAGCCAGCTGACCCAGAGCGTTTCCCCGGCTTGGAACTTGGTTTTGAGGTAGCCGCCGCTGGCGGAACGGCGGGAGCTGTCCTTAATGCTGCAAATGAAGAAGCGGTCGGCCTGTTCCTCGCCGGAAAAATCAGGTTTACTGACATCGTGCGGGGCTGCCGCGAAGTGCTTGAAAACCACTCTCACGAGTCAGATCCACCTCTGGATCGGTTGCTGGAGCTCGATCGCTGGGCACGTCAAGAATTGCGTAAACGATTCGGAGAGGCGTGAGAGCTACCCCGTGGCGACCGCCCAGACCGTATTTTTCGTGGTCAAATTCGATCCCGATCGAATTTGATCTCCCTGTTATCCCTGCAAACTGGTCGAAATGACATAATCTTACGTACTGCATCAGCGTAGTGACTGCATACGATCCAGCCTGCACCAACAACTGACACCCGCCTGAACCTGAACAAGGCATCCTGAATGTTGCTCGAATTTTTCTCCACTCATCTTCTGTTGGCAGCAGACGATAGCTCAAATTTTCTAGTTTCTCTGTTCTCATCATTTGCCCTCTACGGGCGAGTTGCACTGGGCATTGGACTGGTCATTTTTGTCCATGAGCTCGGCCACTTCGTCGCTGCCAAAACTTTTGGTGTGAAATGTGAAAAGTTCTACGTGGGATTCGATGTCCCTATTCGCTTGGGACCTATCAAATTCCCGCGCACCTTGGGCAAGTTCCGTTACGGCGAAACAGAGTATGGCATCGGAATTGTGCCTTTGGGTGGCTACGTGAAAATGCTTGGGCAAGATGATGACCCGCGCAAGCAGGAAGAAGAAGCGAAACGCATTCAGGTCGACAGCGAAGGTGAGGAACCTGAAGAACAGGCGGCACCGAAACTTGACCCACGAAGCTTTCCAGCCAAGCCGGTTTGGCAACGAATGATTATCATCAGCGCAGGCGTGGTCATGAATGTGATCACGGGCGTTCTGTTTGCCGCGCTCGCTTACGGCTATGGAGTTGCCTACAGCCCAGCAATTGTCGGTGGTGTCGTTCCTGGTGGTCCGGCATGGCAGGCCGGAATCGAGCCCGGCGGTAAAGTTGTCTCGGTCGGCACGTGGAGTGACCCGGAGATGCATTTCCGTGAAATGAAAATGGAAATCCTGACCGATGGATTGGAAAATCCTGACAAGCCCATCGATGTTGAAATCAAGTACGAAAGCGGCACTCGCAATTTTGAGCTGGTCACACAACCGCGCCCCGAAATGAAGGATGCGAGGATGATCGGGATCGCCATCCCGAATGTCGCAACACTCGCCCCGACCCCGTACACCTTGCAGGGCACCGTTGCGTCGCAGACCTTCACTGAGCAGGACGGGGGAGCTTCGATCATTGCCTACGATGGAACGCCCATCAATGAACAGGCGATCGTACCCGGGACGCCATTCTTTGATTACCTGTATTCGAACCCTGACAAAACAATCGAATTGACTTTGCGACGGGCAGATGGCAGTGAGCAATCGGTTGCCTTACCGCCACAGCCCTCCAAATCGCTCGGGGTCAGATTCGCAATCGGCCCCATTCTCGCGTTAGTCGAGAACGGCCCTGCTGCCAAAGCTGGAATGCAAGTTGGCGATGTCATTCAAAGTTATGGCGACACAACAGATCCGGACGCTTACGGAATGGCAACCGATCTGGTGGGTGCCAAAAACACCGTGAACGTCACAGTCAAACGAGGCAATGGAGATGACGCGAAAACGGTAGAACTTGCCATCACACCAGTGGCCTCCCCTCAAACCCTGCCTCCCAACCAGAGCATCGCTGGCGAAATCGCAATCAATGCAGTGGGCTTCGCTTATCAACCTCAGCCTGTGATCTCGAAAATGATCGCGGTAGCAGATAAAACGGCAAGCGATGAAACCGGCAGTGATGATGATGCGACGCTGCGACCTGGTGATGAAATCAAGGAAGTGCGACTGCTAGGTTCGTTGCCCGGCAACGAAGCATTGAACGAGGAGCGTTTTCAACTGATCATGGACCAACTGCAAACTGGTTGGACAATCACCCCCGTTTCCACGCTCAATACCCTAGTCGAAACCATTCAACTGCTGCCGGAAGGAACCGAACTCAAGGTGATTGCCAATCGCCCCGAGGACAACAAAGTGATTGAATCAACGCTCATCGTCAGTGGTGATGATCGCAATCAATTCGAGCGTGGCATTGCGTTCACACCAACCGAATCGATTCAGCAAGCAACGTCCTTTGGTTCAGCACTGATGCTTGGGGTCAAAGAAGGATACCGACGCTTCAATGATGTGATCCGTTTCTTGCGGATGCTGCCACGTGGAAAAATCAAATTGCGTCACGTGGGCGGACCATTGGAAATTGTCAACATTGCCAAGAATGAAGCCGAAAAAGGAATCTCACCTCAACTGATGTTCCTCACCATGCTCAGCATGAATCTGGCAATTCTGAACTTCCTGCCCATTCCAGCTTTGGACGGCGGTCACATGGTATTCCTGATTTATGAACTTGTCGCAGGCAAACGTGCCAATGAGCAACTGGAATTCAGGCTCACGTTGGCTGGAGTGCTAGCGCTGCTGGCACTGATGGTCGTGGTGTTTGCGAATGACATTCTGCGGCATCTATAGACAGATTGCTCGCACCTATCCATTCAAACACGAAATCAAAGGATCCGTTCATCAGCGACCTAAGGTTGGTGAATGGGTGGCCAACGAACGCAAGAAATGACCAAAACCCCATTTTTCATGCTGCGTTACAAATAAAAACGTGCCGTGCAACGCTCGAATGGCAAATCACGCGCTCGGCTACAACTGCGGGCGAGAGAGGCTGTAGTTTTGAGCGGAATGCCGGGCTTTGGCCTGAGTGCCGCTGGTGCGCGGGGTCACGTTAGTAGCGAGCGACGCTGGAATCGACCTGCAAACTCCAAGCATCGATTCCACCAGCCATATTCTGTGCCTTGGTGTAACCTCTTTCCCGCAGAGCGTGTGTCACCTGCATGCTACGTCCACCGTGATGGCAATGGACCACAATGCGTGAATCTTGGTGTGGCTCCAATTCTTCCAACCGCAATCGCAACTCACTCATTGGCAGCAACACGCTACCTTCGATTTTTGCAATGTCGTACTCGTTCTGCTCACGAACATCGAGCAGCAAAAATGCTTCGTCTTGTTTCTGCATCTCGTTGACCGTTACGACATCGACTTCGATAGGCAGCTCAGCTTGTTCAGACATTGAATTTTCCTGCAATATTTTTAAAGGCGGCAATTGGAAATAGGAGTTTCAATAACGGCAGAAGCCCCCACAGTTTCCAGGCGTTCCATGGCATCAATCACGGCTCCACGCTTGACCATGACTCTCACGCTACACCACTCGGGATCTTCGAGTGTATTGACGGTGGGTGAATTGAAACCGGGTGTGATTGCCTCAGCAGCTGCCAGTTTGCTTCGAGGCACATTGTATTCCAGCAACGAGTAGTCACGAGCGATCACCACCCCCTCCAGACGCCGCACCACTCGGTCCGCCATCTCGGTATCACGGCATCGGTCATTTTGAATCAGTACAGTTTCGTACGAATCAATTTCTTCCAGAATCCGTAGTCGATTAGCAGCTAAGGTGCTGCCGGTTTCAACGAGATCAACAATGGCATCGGCGACCCCCAGTTGGATCATCACTTCGACCGAGCCTGACAAGGAAACGAGATGTGCACTCGCTTGATGTTGGGCAAGGTATCGCCGGGTGATGGCAGGAAAGCTGGTAGCAATACGTTTACCATCAAGATCTGCGGCTGAGTTCAGATTTGCATCATCAGGAACACAGATGGCTAGTCGACAGCGTCCAACACCCAGTTTCATGCGGACTTCGGCGTTCCCAGCTGATTCTTCCAACAGGTCACTACCGGTGATTCCCATGTCGATCGCCCCCTCGGCGCACAGGGTTGGGATGTCATCGGTGCGTAAAAAAATCAACTCTACCGGCAAGCCACTAACACGAGCAAAAAGTCCCCGACTTTGGCGTCGGAAACTCAGCCCCGCTTGCTTCAGCAGATCGCCCGCGATGTCACTCAGACGCCCTTTACTGGGCAAGCCGATCCGTAAATTATTTCCAGAGTCCAAAGTTTTCACTCACTCTCAGAGGATGATGATATCGAGTCACTGTCAGCACGACGACTTGCTTTTTCAACCAGCCCCGAAGTTCCCTCGCGCCGAGCCAACTCTTGGGCGATCTCCTGCAGATCAACGCCACGCCACGCCAAAAGGACCATGGTGTGATAGATCAGATCCCCAGCTTCGTAAACAAAATGCTCCCGTCCTTCATCGCCCGCTTCGCCGGCAGCTTCGATCAGTTCCTCAGCTTCCTCACGAATCTTGCTACCAATTTTCGAGGCGCCCCCCTCCATCAACTTGGTCGTGTAGGAGCCAACAGGACGTTTTTCGGCTCGTTCCTGCAAGGTATGCATCAAACGAGTTAGAGATTCAAGCGACTGGCTCGTCATTCGAGAGATCCAGAGGGAATTGCGGTGTGGTTTGCTCACGATGTTAGACGGAGAATGCCAAATTGCCAACGTCGAGACCGGCGGGGAGCACCGCGAACCTGCTTGGTGGGTTCTGTCTCTTCCGGTTTTCGGTACGCTAATGATCACAGTGACTTACCGTGCATGACCGATTTCGACGCCAAACCGCTACTATGATCACCATTGTCGACTACCAGATGGGCAACCTCCGAAGCGTTCAAAAAGGAATTGAGCGAGTGGGAGGTCAAGCAAAAATCAGCTCTGACCCCGAGGAAATCGCCTCCGCGGAAAAGCTGATTCTGCCTGGAGTGGGTGCTTTTGGCGACGCCATGGCCGAAATTCACCGTCGCAACCTCGCCGCTCCTATTGTCGATTTCATTCGCTCCAATCGCCCCTTTCTTGGCATTTGCCTCGGGCTACAACTGCTCTTTGAGCGTGGATTCGAAAATGGTGAACACGAGGGGCTTGGGGTCTTGAAAGGAGACGTTGTGCGTTTCGATCTGCCATCAAGCTACAAAGTTCCCCACATGGGTTGGAACACCGTCACAAAACGAGCTGATGCCCCCATCCTCACGGACACCCCTGAAAACAGCCATTTCTACTTCGTCCACAGCTACTACGTGAGACCAGCAGATCCCTCCATTATCGCTTTGGAGTGTGATTACGGAGGAAAGTTTTGTGCGATGGTACGACAGCACAACCTCTTTGCTACCCAGTTTCACCCAGAGAAAAGTCAAACCAACGGTCTGCAAGTTCTCAAGGCCTTTGAGCAAATCAACCAGCATGGCGAAACTGACAACTCTGAGTCCTCCGCAACATGACCACGGTGAATTCCTCCCACCGTCTCGCTGGCGAATGACGATGACCGAAGTCAAATGAAAAGTGGATCGATAGGTGCAACATTTCTTCGTCGATGAAATCGAAAGAGGAAAGAAATCGAAGGAGGAAACAGCTTGGTAGGTGAGATAGAGGAATCGCGGCACACTTCACCACCGTTGCAGCAACGACCACCCTTCCGACAAACTCTCAATGCAAGCATTGAGTTAACAAGTTCAAGTTCAAAGAGAGAACACCACCGCCCCCGTACATGTCGCTTCCAAGATTTAGACAACTAACGAGGATCTTACCGATTCCAGCTTGCCAGCTGTTTCTCTCACGACACTCGTCCCGGGATGCGATATTTCGGTGGCTGAAAACGGGCATCTGGGCTGTTCTCCTTGATACATGTCCTGTGCATGAGAACATGCACCGGTATCGACAAAGACCGATCATCCTGCGATAGAAACAAGCTGCTTCGTTGTCTTCGTTGCAACTTGCCTTCGCGAACCGCCTTGCATGTGGTGTCCCAGCCAAACGGTTGAGAAGGAAAGCTGAAGTCGAACGTCGTTAATTTTGCTTGCGATGCAAGCCCTTCTTCGAGAAACCCTCATGCAATCGCATCATCGAATTGTCTGTCACTGCCTGCAGTTACTGCTGTTGAGCCAACTGGGAACTCAACTATCTCCAGCGCAGACCGATTCAACATCGCAACAAAACCCTGCACCCCGCAACGATCTTCAAGCACTTCAAGTCACCAGCGACCAAGCCAAGGATTCGATTCAGTGGTTAGCCACCAAAGCCTCCAAGCACATTCCCCGAACCATAAGTGGTGACAAAAACTGGGGAGACAGGAAACGCGTTTGGGCAGGCGTCAAGATTCGGATGGATGGGTTCAAACTTCGGACCAATCGCAAACATCGAGAATTGGAACAGGGACGATGGGTCAAGTATGAAGTGACGCTTCCCGATGTGCCTCCCACCATCAAAATTAGTGACGTGAGTCCGAAGATTGATGCAACAACAGGGGAACAGAGTTGGACGATCACATCATCGGTCGTTTCGCCCATGGAATTCGAAGCACGTGTTCAACGTTGGAATTTGGGCGTCAAACTATTCAGTGTAACGGTACGTGGCCAAGCACGAATCCGCTTGAACTCAACGCTGTCGGTAGGCTTCCATGCGAACTACGGAGAAATCCCGCCAGGGTTGGTAATTGCCCCCAGCGTACAGAAAGCGGAATTGGTGATGGAACATTTTGAAGTGGACCGTGTCAGCAAGATCGGTGGTGATGTTGCTGAACAATGGGGTGAGCTATTGGAAGACATTCTTATTGAGCGTCTGGTAAAACGGCAAAATGAGAAACTGGTTGGTAAACTCAACAAGTCGATCGACAAAGAGCGGGACGATTTGAAACTCTCACTTTCCGAGTGGTTCGAAAACTGGGGCCGCCAAGGTCAACCAGCAGACACATCCACCTCGTCTGCACCGGTGACCACTCAGGCGCCTGCTAATTGAGCAAGCTTATCTGCGGCTGCTCCTTGATCGATAGCATCCCCGGCGATCGTTGCACCTTTTTGCAAGGAAACTGCTTTTCCGGTTAGAAAGAGTGCTGCAGCGGTACCTGCAATGACAGTGTCGCGGCAGGGTCCCGGCTCGCCAGCAAACAGCCTGCGTATGATATCGGCACTGGCCGCTGGATTCGGAGCGGACAACGCTTCATGCCCGACGGGCAGTAATCCAAAATCACTCGCTGTCCATCGGTGATAGGTCTCTTGGCCATCACCAACCTCGATCACGGTGGTTGCACCATCAAGTGAGACCTCATCTTGGCCATCTTCTGCATAAACGATGAAGGACCGATTTGTTCCAAGTTGCCGAATTGCGGCAGCAACCTTGACCTGAGCATCTGCACTGGAGGTTCCCAACAATTGATGGGTTGCTCCTGCAGGATTGCATAACGGTCCTAGCAGATTGAACAATGTCTTGACGCCAAGCTTACGCCGCACACCGACCACATGCCTCATGGCAGGATGAAGTTTGGCAGCAAAACAAAAGCAGATTCCAATTTCGTCCAATCGCTCAGCCACAACCTCAGCTTCCGACTCGATACCAACTCCAAGTTCTTCCAGGACATCAGCTGATCCCGTCAGGCTGGTAGCCTTACGATTACCATGCTTGGCAACAGGCAGACCGCAGGAGGCGGCCACCATGGCGACAGCGGTGCTGATATTGAATGTTCCACTACCACTGCCTCCCGTACCACAGGTATCAAGCAGCATGTCATGATGATGGGGAATTCGGGTCATATGACGCCGCATCGCCTTGGCTGCACCCACCAATTCACTGACAGCCTCACCTTTCGCTTTGAGGGCCAGCAACAAGTCAGCAACCTGTTGCTCATCAGCAGCCCCTTGCAGCATCGCATCGATCAGATCACTCGTTTGCTCTTCGTTCAGATCATTCCCTTGCTGGGCATGCGAGATTGCTTGCTGAAACAGGGAATCATTGGGATAGCTTGAATTCATGGCAACGTGATTTAAGGTTGGATACTAGTGTCAAAGTAGGGAAAGTCGGGATGACGTGCAGATCCGCAGTAAGGAAATGTTAGCGTCTGTCGATTTCGGGGTCGTCGCGCTAACCATGGAAACTTAAACTGTTCTTATGACACGCAAGATTATTATCGATTGTGATCCAGGAATCGACGATGCTGTGGCGATTGCCATGGCCCTTTTCGACCCCCGTCTGGAAGTGCTCGCGATCACGGCAGCCGCAGGCACTGTCGAAGCATCCCAAGCAACCACGAACGTAACCGGAATCGTCGGACAACTCGACCCACCTCGCTATCCAAGGATTGGAAAAGCGACTGCTGCCGACAATCCCCCCGTGGGAGATGATAATGTGCTCCACGGCAATGATGGCTTGGGAGGATGCAATTTCGAGCCCTCCGGCCGGCAACACCAAACCCCCAGCGAAAAAGTAATTTCGGAGCTGGTGCACCAAAATCCCAACTCGGTCACGCTTGTATGCCTCGGCCCACTCACCAATCTGGCACGCCTTTGTCGACGTGACCCCACTGCCATCCCGTTGATCAATAATCTGGTCATCAGTGGAGGGTCGATCAGCCATCCGGGAAATGCATCCCCCACGGCTGAAAGCAACATGTTTTACGATCCTGTGAGCGCGGGCCAAATATTCGATTCGGCTACCACCAAGAGCCTGGTGCCACTGGATGTGACCGACCAAGTGCAGTTTGGCGTCGAATTGCTCGAAAAGCTGCCCGCTCGTTTTACACGTGCTGGATCATTGCTGCACAAAATCATGCCTTTTGCTTTTCGAATGGCACACAGGCATCTGGGCCGTGAGTTGATTTCACTTTACGACCCCACCACCCTGATGGCGGTACTGGAACCCGACCTTTTCCAGTGGTCCAGCATGCGTGGCAAGGTGGAACATCGTGGTTCGCTAACACGCGGCACCACGATATTCGATCAGCGTCTGCGACCCGAATGGCCCGTCAACATGGAAGTTGCAAAGAGTGTAGATGCGTCCGAAGTACAAGCTGCCATTATCAGAAGCCTACGTTACGCTGGCCAAGAGAGCTAAGCGGCAACCTTCCTGATCAGTGTTTATAGAAATCAGTGTTTATAGAAATCAGTGTTTATAGAAATCAGTAACTCAGATCCCGTAGCGATCATTCAAGCACCTTCGATGAGTTGCAGCCAACTCGGCACGCGCTCGCTGGCCAGCTTGAGCAGCGGTCTCGTGAACTCGCTCAAGAATTTCACCATAGACGGTGATCGGGCCGGCACCTAGATCCCAACCGGCCGCCATGTAACATTCGTATGCATCGGCAACTTCCTCAGCTGCAAGGTGCCTGACAGCTCGCTGCTTCCAATAATCGGTCACCGCCGTTCTGCGGTCGCCATTTTCGATTTTAGAGACCGTCGACAAATACTCTGATTTCTCAATTCTAGTCCCATCCAATTGACGGATTCGTTCGATGCTGAACTTCGATGCATCATCGGTCGCCCAATGTGTGTTGAGACGAACCGACTGATCTGTGAATACTGAACAACGAGCAGCCTTGGAATACGCATCAACTGCCAGATCAGCATGACCGAACCGTTCCTCGCAATAACCAAGAATTTCCCAACCCCAGGCGAGATGAGGGGCCAGCATTGTCACTGCCTTGGCATGCGGCGCTGCAGACTTCCAATTCTGCTCGACCAACTCCATCCCGTGCTTACCTGACACGATCCGCTGACGATGCTTCTCAGGAATCCTCGAAATATCAAATACCCACTCTGTGAGTTCGTTTCTACTCAACGATTCAGCATCCGCCCCGATCGCAAGCTGCAACGATTCCACATCTGCATGGCACAGTGCTTTCAAAATCAATTCGCAATGAATCGCCACCTCAGCTACTTGGGCGTTCAGCAAACAAACTGCGACTTGATGCGAATCGCCAGCCGTATTCAGTGACTCGGCCAACCCGTCAGGCATGTGACCAAAGGCCCAGTTGAACAGTTCGTCATCACGTTCCGCCTGACCAGTCAAACGTGGAACAGTCGCCGGAATTGCATGACGTCGTGAATCAGCCGAAATGCGCTCGATCAGACCGTCAAAAACAATTGCCTGAGCGATGTCCCTTCCCCAAGGAATCCAATCCCCACCACCGTGGTACCACTGCACGACTTCGCTTGCCTTACTTTCCCCATCAACCCGTACACACAACCAATCACCGGAAGTATTTCCGATCAACGGAATCAGGTCACAACTCATCAGACCTGGCCAAATTGGCTCAGGAGCATCCGACAACAACAAAGACGGGTCAACAGCACAACAATATTCACCACAACCGTGGCGTTGCCAAATCTCGGAATCAAACCAATCGATCAGCGCAGGAGAAAAAACGCACTGATATCGTTCGGCGAGACGTTCCGACCATGAATCAGAACTCAGCGATTTTGGTTTAGAAGAACCGGACAAGTTGCTATGGTCACTGCGTGGTGAACTGGAGCGAGAAAACGCGTTGCCAAAAGTGTCATGGACAGATAAGTCGTCAGTCACCCAACGTAAAGCATGGCACATGCACGAAAGGCTAGCGAGTTGGAAACAACATCGACAAGGGGAGAATCGACTTGTTTTTCCCCAAATCAATCAGATTACGGGGAACGCCATTACGTTCGGTCCGCTGATCATGCAGGTGGATCGCTGGACTCAATCCCTGTCCGCTGCCTGCCGTGAGGTAAAACTACTCCTGATCTCACTCAAACTCCCTTCATGCATCCCATGATTGCCACGGCGTAAAACAAAAGTGAACCGTCCTGATTCGACGTCAGCCCCATTCGGCCAAGATACTTTTCAGACCACCTCAGCCTTGCCCCCACGCCCCTCTTTCGGGTGGATCGCAAGAAGTTCCATTATCGAAGTTTGACCGTATAGAGTCTGCTGAAGCTTTCTGGATTGATGACCCCATGCTGAAACATTCGGCTACTTAGCAGATCGGAGGATTGTCCCGTTTCGCTTTCGGTCAACGCATCTTCCGCCGCCAGTACGTAAGGCAAGAGATGTTGCTGTTCGGCTTGTGTACGTGCAGAGTGAAGCACTGCCCTACATTCACTCATGCCGTGCTCACCACCAGTACGGTGACTAACGTGCAACAACATCAATCCGTCGTAATAGTCGGCCAACATCAATGTGAAGGGGATACGTTCACGACGCAGCTCTGCTGTCATTGAACGGATACGCTTGAGCCAATCCTCATGTTGTTCTTGAGTGTATTGATGAATCGCCAGCAACGTTCCCACAGTCAATGCTGAGACCCTTGCAAGCTGTAAGTTAGCACCTGTGAACTCTCGCAAGCTACCATCGAGTTGCTGATAAATTCGCCATCCGTCTGAGAATTTCTTTTTGTAGATGCACTCCTGAATCCTCGCCACATAATCAAAGACGGTAAAAGGATTGAGGGTGGGGGAATCAGACGCAAAAGCTTCACAGCGTTTTTGCAATTGGAAGACATCATCCACGCGATCTCGTCCCAACCAGGCTCCTCTTCCGAAACCACCAATCATCAGTGCAAGCTGAAAAAAATCACTGCGTCTCAAAGCATCATCAGATCTCCCTGCTGTGATCTCAAACATCTCCTTCCAATTTCCGAGAAACCAATTGGACCAGACATCAAGCCACAGCATATGAGCTCCCTCAAACCCACTTATTCCAACCACGTGTTGAAATTCGTCAAAACTGGTGCGGGCCGGATGCACCACATGAGACCACCGGCAGGACAGGGCATGCGAGTATGCAACCCCGGACCACCATGCGGCTGAGACCTGATGACTTTGGAGCTGCTCAACTTCAGGGCGGATCAAAGCCAGATTACTCTCCGCTTCATCACGCATTTTCCCAACCTCAGAGCAATGGAAGACGGATTCAGCAATCAGAGCTTCCACCTCCTCGATCTTATTCCCACACTTTTTGGCCAATCTTGAATACGCGATGCACAAGTCATAAGCGTAAATATGATCAAAGAACGTCATGGGGCGAATGAGCATCATGCACATTCGCAAACGCTGTCGGTCCAGCTTGATTGATTTACGAGCACTCAAATTGGGATCAACAAAATCGATGTGCCGTAGTGGCTTTACTTGGCTCCGTCGAGGTACAACACTTCGCAGTGCATCGAACAGCAATTTCACCTCGATCACGATCGATCGTCCGAATCCCCCGAGCCCCCAAAAAAGACGTTTTCGAGAGTTCCGGGGAACAGGCGCGTTCAGCATGACTGCCAATTCGTAGAGCCGATCGTCAATGGTCTCCAATCGTCCGCATCGGAGCAGCAAACTGGTCGCCATCAACCGGCACTCAACTGATTCATCACCGTCAACCAGTGTTGATAATTCCTGATAATACAGTGATGCCTCGACAGGCAGCGTAGCGGCTGCATAACAGCGTGCAGCCTTGCGGAGAAAAATCACTTTTTCTGCATCATCCACGTGGGCGATGGTCTGCCCGTACCATCTTCCCGCTTCAGTCATTGCAAGTCGCCGCTCAGCATCCTGAGCGGCGGTGATGGCATGAGGAACAGCAAGCGTTGGTTTATTTGCGGCAAACAGATGTCCGGCAATGCGTGCCGCGACCAGATCTGAATCCTTCTGCCCCACCAACAAAGCAGCCCAAGCCTGATGCGCCAACTGTACATCTTGCTGCGGAAGATTCGCAATCAATTCACCCGCTACACGATCATGAAAAATAGTAATACACTCACCGCCGGTTGCCTCATCGATGACGAGGCCCTGCTGCGACAATTCGGAAATGGCGACATCAACGGTTTCACCTTGGCAAGTCAGTTCGCCGAGTTGCTGTGTAGAAACGTAACCACCCGAAGTCACGACATACGTCAGGATTCCTCGAGCCTCGTCACTGAGGCGTTCTAAACGCCTTTTCCAGATGCGATCGAGACTGGGCAAATTACTCACACCGTCACCAGTCAAATTCGCAACAGCTCCGCCGGGGCGTAATTCATCAGTCAATTGCTGCAGCCGAAATGGGCTTCCCTGTGCGGACAACGCCATTTCATTGAGCATGCCATCATTGATGTCGACATTCCAACGATCCGCCGCCCGCTTGATCATCGCAAGCGACTCCTCAAGATTCAGCGGATTCAAATTGATCACATGAGTCGCCAACGCTCGCTGTGGATCACTCTCTTCAAGCGAGGCAGTTATGATTCCCAACCCGGCATCACCCAATGCAGACTGCAATTGATCCAGCAGATTCAAAGTATCACGGTCTGCCCACTGCGAATCATCAATGACAAGAAACAGAGGCCCAACTTGCCGCAACTGCTTGGTCAACCGGGTCGCGGCAATGAACTTGTCCATGTCCACTGAAGAGGTCTCGTTCAAAGGGAGTTGCATGTTGGACTTCAAGACATTTCCAAGTACCGGAAACACGCCTTTTAACAATTCCACGCTGACGGGATCCAACGTCATCACTTCTCGATCATCCCGCATGTATCGATTGGCAACAGCATCACAAATCTGATCGAACGCCTGCAGCGGATGATCCTCCCGCAATCGACATCGGGCCCGAAACACCTGCCCCCATTTTTTCTCTTCGATATAATCAACAACTTCATCAAGCAGGCGTGTCTTACCAATCCCTGCCGAGCCGGTGATATGAAAGCGACCCAATTCGCCGTTAAAAACATCTTCAACCCAATTGAATAATTTCCCACACTCGTTGCGTCGCCCAATGAGTGGTTCCTGCTTGTGCCACGAGACAGACTGCGTTGCTGGCATTCCTAAACGAGACAGGCCCATTGCCGTTGGACGATCACAAGGTTCCTGTTCCAGCATTTCCCGACAGGCATCCAAGATCACGCCGGGAACAGAATCGGGCAGTGTTCGGATCGCCGCCTCAATCTGCTCTGCATCAGCACGCTGGTTCTTTCGCGATCGCTCTAAAACTGAATGCTGTTTTTCTGATTCGGATTGCAATTCATAAATTGCCTCGAGCA
>Ga0315330_10000081_pt1 | contig 47724 bp, 59 predicted proteins | sample M140m34915metaG_FD_203453 | JGI IMG/M metagenome (GOLD analysis project Ga0315330, IMG submission 203453) | Ammonia-oxidizing marine archaeal communities from Monterey Bay, California, United States - M1 40m 34915 | ecosystem: Environmental > Aquatic > Marine > Intertidal zone | place: USA...
CATTTACAGACTACGACGGTAAAACTCACAAGTACTCACATGACAAAGTATACGAGTTATGTAAAGAAAGATTCGACAATATGAAATGCTTTCAAAAGTACAAGTACTACTCTCAAACATTTGCACTGCCAAAGTTTGTACGCGAGTTAGGTGATGAGGTTCTAGTCAAATAGAGCTTCTCCCCTAGCGGGGGCTACCGCCCTCGTGTACAGCATATGTATAGCAACGCGTATAGCACAGTGCGGTGAAGTACGCGAAAGATCAGGTCGGTAAGCAAAAGATTAGTAGCGTAAAGTGCGACACTAGCCTGTTATATTATATAATTAACTACCTAACGTCACACTTTTTAACTTTTCTGCACTTAGAGGTATGGTGTTACACTTGTATACTATTTTACTCTTGTAAACACTTTACCTACTTTTGTTTACAAATTAAATACGTATCGGTGACGATAATATATATGAAACATTAAAACACATTACTATGACAAAAAGTATAAACCTTACTGAAAACGATTGTACTTTCGTACACTATGTATTACGCCACTATGCTAAGACAACACCAGACTTAGACAGTGAAGACAGAGAAGAGATCTATGAAGTAGCAAGTAAATTCAAGTGATATGAGTAAATTCAAACAAAATTTAAAAACTACACTTAATATGATAGGGCTAGAAGAGTTAAACAAATATATTGACTGGGATGGTATAGTTAAAGACTATAACCTGAAGAGTGGTGATGTACCACTGCACGACCTAGTAGAGTTGGAACGAATAATAGAAACGTATATTAAAACAAATCAGTAATTATGGAATTAGTAAGCGAATGTTGCGGTGCTTCACCTTGGTTAGGCAACACTGACCTCGGAAGATGCGGCGATTGTAAAGAAAATACTGAGTTTGTAGACCTAAGTGAAGATGAGTTTGCAAACTAAATACGAACACCAAACGATAATATAAATATAAAATACAAAAGTTATGCCAAATATGAGTTATTGCAGGTATGAAAATACCTCGCTAGATATGCAAGATGTAGTAGATACCTTATGGGATAGTGACTGCAGTGAAAACTTAAGCGATTACGAGACACGTGGCTTAAGAACCATACTAGAACTAGCTAAAGAAATAGTAGGTATGGAAGACAAAATAGATAACATACTTGATAATCAAGAAGAGCTATGAGCGGTATTAATACAACACCACTTACAGTACGTGACGTACCACTAACAGTAAGTTACTACCATCATGCCGGTGAACCAATGGTTATGTATTACAAAGACGGGTCAGGTCACCCAGGTGAACCACCTTCAATTGAAATACAAGCGGTATATGCAGGTGAGATAGATATTTATGAGCTGTTAGATGCGGATATGTTAGATTATATAGAGTGTAAATTAATAGAAATACACTATTAATGAAACAGCATTATATAACAGTATTAGATTTTACGAATGGTAAAGTATACCAATACGAAGTTGGAGCAGGTATGTTATCAACCGAAGACTATGAAGCTTGGCTAGACCAGAAAGGTCATAAGCTAAACAGTATTGAATGGATGCTTCACAAAAACAGTGAAATAATTACAAGCTAAACACGAACCACATACGATAATATAATTGTAAAAAATATAATTATGACTATAAAAATAACCAAGTACAGTAAACGACCACAAGTAAAGTTTAACCATACAAAGTTTATCGGCTTTAAAATCGGTAGCCTGCCAGTTAACTTTGCTTTCCACGACAAGCGCCAACCCATTACAGAATGGTTTAATGCTAAAGGGTACACGTGGATAAATGCAAACAACCTCACACAATCAATTGCAAAGTAATGAGGTGCAAATGCAATAACATAATACCAGCCGGGCGAGTAAATCTCGGGTACACCAAGTGCACAACTTGTTCAGACGTTGAACAGTATAGCTACGTACCCATTATCACCCATAAGACTGGTAACACTATTCAAATCGTCAGTCAGGCAACAAGTGCTGCAGTGCACCGGTCATGGCGACGTAAATGAGGGGCATCCAAGCAGGGTACACACCGGTAAATGACGTGCGGCCCCTCAACTGGGCGTGAAATGGTGGGACTGTTTACTTTGCGTTCTGAGCTTAGGCAAGACGTTCACTTAGTACAGTTGACGCAGGTTCGAATCCTGCCACGTCCACTATGGATAAATATGACACTTTTATATGGTTAGCGATATTCTACACTGTGTTAATACTAGTGTGGTTTTTACACTAATCACAAACAAATAAAATTATTAATTATGAGTGAAATAACTAACCGACCCTATAACGGGTGGAATAATTACGCGACCTTTCGTGTTCACCACGATATACTAAACGGATATCAGTGGGATGAGGACGAAGACATATACGTAGACTTACTAAAAGCAATAGTAGAGAATGCGGTATTTGAAAACAGCGGAGCAGTTGGTTTGATTGTAGACTATGCCAACCTGTTCCTAAATAATGTAGATTGGGAAGAACTAGTAGAAGTATATAATTATGACAGAGAAGCAGAGCAATCAAGCTAAACGAATAGCAGAGCTGAGAGATACATACGGAATTACATTCCACGGCAACTCCGATGCTATACACCTCCTCGAACGTGTCGAGCCGGTAATCCGTGACCAAATACTTGAAACAATAACTGAAGAGTTATTTGAAGACGGAATAGTTGAAGAGACTGATGACAAGTACAGTTTATTATTGTCTGTACTATATTATGAGTTGATTTACAAATTAAACACGGATAAAAATAGATAATACAAATATGAAAGAGAAATATCCAACTCTGTACCAAATGCTTAAAGATGAGTACAGAATAAATTTAATTAATAACAAAGTTAAGTGGCAATACTTAGGCGAAGCAGCCGAAGAAGCACTTAGTAAAAACAAGTTTGTTGTAGACTTAACCGTTGGTGAGCTAGGTTATATAGCCGATATGGTAGAGTTATCAAGCTGGGACCAAATATACACAATTTTTAATTTAGAGATGCATGAGTAAAAAGAAGTACATTACAGACGAGTTAATCGAAAAGCGGTTAAATAAACAAGGCCTGTCTTCATACAATGGCTATGGGGCAGAAGATGAAGATGAAGACTATAAAAAGTTATGTGAACATTATGAATTTGAACTTACCGATCAATGGAACAAGTATGTAGACTATTGGTTATATACTGAAACAACTGCAGACGGTTACGAAATATGGATTGCAACTGATAATGGTAATGGCGAAGTTAATGTAAATGAAGACGTTCACTATTACGATAATGACCTTTCAGAAGTTCTCACAGAATGGATTAGATATGGTAGTTGTAAAATATATGTAGACGATATGGAAACGTATTATGTAACCGAAGCACTGGAGACTATGTGGGAAAACATGATTGACAGTATTAAAGACAATATAATTGTAAAACTAGAAGATGAAGGATATGAATGGGAAGCCGACACTAATAAGTAAGCCACTACCAAAATGGTTCGATGGTGAAATATATAACAAAGGTGCTACAGTAACAAACCCTTATACAGGTGAAACAGTAGACCTATCAGCTGAAGAGTTGTCTATGTACGATGTAATTAAAGGAGCTGAATTTACAAGACACTATAAACTTTTGCAGCGAGGTTTAGACTGGTTTAGACAGTCAAACCCAGACGCATATATGACATTACTTGACTGATTATGAAGGACTTACAAAACATTCTTAAGTTAGTAATTGATGAAACCGGAGTAGATATAACTAGTAGGAAACGGGATCATAAAACAGTAATACATAGGTGGATTTATTTTAAGTTAGCATCAGAGTTTACTAATAACTCTTTACATAAAATTGGTGCTGCAATAAATAAAAACCACGCTACTGTAATTCACGGTTTAAAACAGTTTGAATTTGAAACGCAATGGGATAAAGATTTGCAAACTCAATACGAACGGATTGCGATAATATATATGCAAGAAACAAAGTGCAATGATTTGAAAAAAATAAATAATAGAATTGAATTTATGCACAACGAATTAAGCAAATTAGAAGCGATTAAAAATGAACTTATTAACGCAAAATAGTAAATTAAAAAATACGAGTAAACAACTTGGCGTACGGGTATTCAATTTCGGTATACCTGCATACAAATCAGCCAGCGGTAAACTTACATGCCCAATGGCTAAAGACTGTATCAAGTTTTGTTATGCTAAGAAAGGCGCATATATATGGAGCAATGTAAAACCTGCTTTTGAAAAGCGCTATGAGCTAACTAAAACGGACAGATTTGTAGATGCAATGAATGCTGAAATAAAGCGTAAGAAACCCGATTACGTACGTGTCCATGATAGCGGTGATTATTATTCCGGCGCATATCTAAAAAAGTGGATAACGGTTGCTATACACAACCCCGACGTCAAGTTTTATTCGTATACTAATATGGTAGATATGTTTCACAAAACCGATCTACCACCTAACTTCGATATCATATTCAGTGATGCCGGTAAACAAGTGCATATGATTGATTATGAGCAAGATAGGTACACAAAGATATTCAAATCCGATCAAGAGTTAGATCGTGCCGGGTTTGTAAACGCAAGCAAGGTAGATTTGTTTGCGACGAAATGGTTCAGTAAGAACAAAAAAATTGGATTAGTATATCACTAATATACAAACTAAACACGAATGGACACAGATAATATAAATAAAGAAGCCCATACCATGATATGGTCGCGCTTGTCTACTGCTGAGCTAGATTTGCAACGAGCAAAAGACTGGGACGGCAGAGGTCATTTAGATACAGACGAAAGCTTTGAAGAAACGAAAGAAGCACATATTAATATGGCTCGTAGACGTGTAAACATTTATCATTATATACTAACCTTAATAGAAAAAGATGACGAATGAACAATTAGAACACTTCGCTGATATAATAGCGGAAAAAGTGTTTAAATTAATAATGGAAAGACAAGCGGAGTTTGATGAGCAATTTATACGTCAAGTTCAAGATGCAGGTCAGGATATTGAAATAACTTTACAACAAGATGTTTTTGGTAATGCCAAAGGCGAAACAGTTGAAGAGTATTTACTTGCGGAGTTAGCACGGCTTCTAACACTGCAACAAAGTTATCTTGAAAAAGAAAACTATGAAAAAGCCGCGGTAATTAGAGATAAAATAATTAAAATTGAATTAAAACTAAAAAACATATGAGCAAAGTAGGAATTGAAACAGTAACAGTGGACTCTAGTTTAGTATCAGTAATGACTTATTCTAGGAACGCAAAGATGTTATATGTAACATTTAAAAACGGTACAATATATTTGTACAATAATGTAGACCACGCGACCTATGAAGATGTACGTAATTCAGAATCTATAGGTAAAGCGTTGCACAAAGAAGTGTTTGGTGTATTCAAATATCAAAAATTATAATGAATTTATTTTATCTTGATAGAGACCCTGTTATAGCCGCATCTTATCATTACGATAAGCATAAGGTTAAAATGGTCTTAGAAGCAGCCCAAATGCTTTGTACAGCTCACCACGTGCTTGGCGAAAAGCATGAATATGACACTAGTTATATACCTTATCGTAAAGCACATGTTAATCACCCTTCGACCATATGGGTAAGATCAAGCGCAGAACAATATGTGTGGGCATATAACTATATGATGGCTTTAGGTAAAGAGTATACTAAACGTTACAATAAAACGCATTTAACTATTGATAAGTGCCGTGATGTGCTATACACTTTGCCTAAATATATATTAATGAAAAGTTTTGAAGAGCCACCACAGTGTATGCCGGATGAGTATAAAGTTGAAGGCGATAGCATTGCTGCTTATTGGAATTATTATGAAGGTGATAAATATAAAATAGCAAACAAAGGTGAAGCTATTATTAAAAGACCTTTTGTAGAAGTTTAGTATATTTGCTGTTAGCATAGTGTTTTGTTTAGTATGACGCTAGCTAATTAAGTATCTAAATGTAACAGGCTAATGTCACGTAAAATGCAGTACTTACATAGTAACAATATAATATATAGGAGAGATCCAATTAGTGATCAACCCACTGAAGTTTATGAGTGGGGTTGGTTTTACAAAGAGGGCACTCACCAATGTTATGAGTTATTTAGAAGTAAGGCGCAGATAACTACCTACAAGTCGTTAAAGTGGCATTTGCTTGTTCTTTGGTACTTAAATCCACAGCTCAATCCAGATAAATTTGAAGAATTAGCTTATATTATAGCCAATAAATCAAATGGTTTTGCTACCTTTGATATGCCAGAGCAGTTGCTAAAGCAGATGATATATGAAATTAGCATGATGGATTTGGAGCAGCCTCCTAAAAATAAAATTAGAAAAGTTATTTTTAAAGATTTTACAGGGCTGACAAAAAGTGAAAAATTATCTATTGTAGGCAAACTGATTGGTAGGAGCAGCAAAGCAACTCCGGAGGATATATACGAAACTATGTTATTACTTCACGATGATGATAAAAAAATCACCGTGGCTGCAATAGCAAAGGTGCTTGGAGTTTCAACCCGTACTGTGTACAGGAATATGACTCATGAGCTAACCAAAGAAAAGGAACTTTTAAATGAAAAAATATAATGTACAAAATTACATTCGGTATAAAAAAGATTTGGATGTTACACTAAATCGTATACCAGACAGAGCATTTAAAGACTATTCAAGGCATGAAATGATAACAGTTTTTTTACCACTTGTAGAGAACATAGCTAGACGATTTTCAACGTCACAACAAGCGTCAGGGGTATTATCTATAAATGATCTTATACAAGAGGGTAGCTTAGGTTTAATAGCTGCGGTTGATAGAATAGATTGGGTATCTCTTGAAAGTGTTGATGATACTGAAAAAGTGTTAAAAGCATTTTTAAGTAAACGTATAAGAGGTGCAATTCGTAGAGCTATAGATATTAATCGTGGTGACATGCGTATACCAGAACATAAATTAAATGAAATAAGAAAGAATGCCGGTAAAGATAGAATGATAGTTGAAACGTTTTTTAATCAAATATTTTTAAGTATAGATAGTAACCCAAATGTAGATGATGAAAATTCAATGTTTCAAATACCGGATAAGTCTGAACCTTACAACATTGCATTACTAAATACATATTTGTTAAGTATAATGAAAGAACATTTGACAGACAAAGAATATGAAGTAATAAGATTAAGTTATGGATTAGACTGTGATAAAATGTCAGCAAAAGATATTGCAGACAAACTAAAAATTAATGGCATCGCTAGTTATGTGCGTGTTTCGCAGATAAAAAAAGAAGCTATTGATAAATTAGTAGACAACGTTCCTAGCAGTCAAGTGATTGATTACCTGTAAGTTAGGACTAAAATAAATAGTATAACACGTAATAATTATATATGAACATTCACGAGAAATTAAGTAAAATTCAACAAGAATTTAAAGCTAAAAAGTCACGCTTTAATTCATTCGGAAAATATAATTTCCGATCTGCTGAAGATATACTTGAAGCGCTAAAACCATTTAATAATAAGTATAAAGTTTACTTTACTGTAGACGAAACTTATTTAGGTGAAGGTGTTATTGAATCCCACGCATCTATTGTAGACGCTGAGGGTGCAATGTCTGTTACTGCTAAAGCTATTGTAGGTGTAGACTTCAATCAAAAGGGTATGCAAGTACCTCAACAGTTTGGATCTGCTTCTAGTTATGGCAAGAAATATGCATTAGGTAATTTATTGCTTATTGATGACACAGCAGACTCCGACGCTACAAATACTCATGGCCGTGACCAGAAAGAAAAGCCGGTATTAAAAACTGGCACCGATGCTTTTGACAAAGCCATCGATTACATTAAATCTGGCGGCACAATTACAGCAATAAATGCTAAGTATAAAGTAGATGTCGCTGCTAAAGCAGAGCTTAAAAAGTATGAACAAGCATGAGATAATTGAAAAACTAAGAGACGACGAACACTACTATGGAGCGTTTGGAAAGCAATATCTTAGTAATTCAGACATCGGAACATTACTGAATGATCCTTTGCAATATGGTAAGCCCACGGCGGCATCTCCCAATTTAATAATTGGTAGTTACTTCCACACAGCTATACTTGAACCGGGCAAGTTGGAAAGATTTAAAATAATTGAATCAAGTACACGCGGCACGAAAAAGTATAAAGAGCTTTCAGGTGGCGAGATGTGTATGCTTCAGCATGAGGTAGATAACATCGAGTTAATGCGTGAAAAGTTAATGGCTAACGATATTGCAAAAGGATTAATTCAAGGTGATAATGTAGAATATGAAGTGCCAGGTATAATTGAGCTGGCTAATAATATGTGGAAAGGTAAAGCTGATATTGTTAATCATGATGAAAAGCTTATTATTGATTTGAAAACAACAAGTAACGTAAATGGTTTTCGTTCAAGTGCACGAAAGTGGAACTACGACAGTCAAGCTTATATTTATAGTAAGCTTTTTGGTTACGAGTTTTTATTCATTGCAATAGACAAAAATTCACATATTATTGGTATCTTTGACTGTTCGCCTGATTTTTATGAATCGGGTTTACGTAAAGTTGAAGAAGCAAGTGCAGCATATGACTTATTCTACAACACTGAAGGTTTTGACCCTTCACAATTTTTTATTAATAAAACCCTTTAAAACCAAATATTATGTCACGTAGAAAAATGAAAGTGTGTAATGTTACTGGAATTAAAACCAGTGAAAATAATTTTTATAATAACCACAACCATGTAAAAGCAATCGACAATTTACGTCGCAACAGTGGTGTATCTTTAGATGTTTTACGCAGAACCTTTAACAATTTGAACACATATGGCTTCAATAATTAAAACAAGTATTGATCTTACTAAAATACCTAAAGATAAAATTATCGACGGTAAAAAAGGTAAGTACCTACCTGTTACTATTACATTAAATGACGAAGTAGATCAGTTTGGAAATCAAGGTCCTGTGATTGTATCACAATCAAAAGAGGAGCGAGAAGGAAAAGTTGATAAAGTTTATTTAGGTAATGTACAAGTAGTATGGACAAACGGAGAGAATGTGCCAGCTGCCCCTCGAGATGGTGGGCCTGCACCTGTACAACAAGCTGCAACGCCAGCGATGGCAGACGATGATTTGCCATTTTAAAAACAATTAAATGCAAGTAAATAATTCGGAGATCAATGGATTTTTGATTGACCAGTTTAATCAATATGACCTAAAAGTAGGTAGCACGCAGGGCGTTTGCCCTTTATGCTCTGAAGATAGGAAACCTGAAAATAAGAAAGCAAAGTGTGCTTCTTACGATTGGGAACGGGGTCTCGGAACTTGCCATAATTGTGACCGCACATTTCAATTACATACATATCAACGCAAAGGAGCTAGTGAAAAAGTATATGTCCGGCCTGAAACGCCTGATGCTATACACGATGTTTCTACCAACGTTGAAAAATGGTTTGAATCACGCGGTATTTCAAAGCAAACTCTTAGGGCTCTCAAAGTAACGGAGGGCCCTGAGTTTATGCCACAAACCGGTAAGGCCGAGAATACCATACAGTTTAACTACTATATGGGCGATCAACTTATAAATGTAAAATACAGAGATGGTCGTAAGAATTTTAAATTATACAAGGGTGCCGAAAAAGTTTTCTATAATATAAATAGTATTGTTGGTTATGAATATGCTATTATAGTAGAAGGCGAAATGGATGCCCTTTCATTATATGAAGCGGGTATTGAAAATGTTGTTTCAGTACCAAATGGAGCTACACTTAATAGTAATAATTTAGATTACTTAGACAATTGTATTGATTATTTTGATGACAAAGAAAAAATAATTATTGCAGTTGATGCAGATGAAGCAGGACAGGCTTTGCAACAAGAATTAGTTAGAAGACTTGGAGCGGAGGTATGTTATCTTGCTGATTTTAATGGTTGTAAAGACGCAAATGAATATTTATTAGAATATGGAAAAGAAGAGCTGGCAAAGCGTATTGCCAAAGCAAGACCGGTACCCCTTGAAAACGTCACAACTTTCAAAGACATTGAAGGTGAAATTACTGACTTCGTTACAAACGGCTTCAAGCCCGGTTATCAAATTGGGTTGGAAAATTTTGATGATATCTTTTCAACTTATACTGGTCAATTTATTACTGTCACTGGTATTCCTTCTTCCGGTAAAAGCGATTTCGTCGATCAAATGGTCGTTGGATATAACGCGAACTATGGTTGGAAGACAGCGTTTGCTAGTCCAGAAAATGCGCCAACTTATTTACATGCCCATAAATTAATGCGTAAAACGTGGCAAGATATGCCTCGTAAATCAGATATTGGTACCGACAAATGGAACCAGGTAGCTGAGCATGTAAATGACAACTATTTCTTTATTGATATGGAGCGCTATACTTTAGAATCTGTATTACGTAAAGGAGCTGAGCTTGTTAAGCGTAAGGGTATAAAATGTTTAGTAATAGACCCATTTAATAAGATACGTGATGTTGATGCGGTTTCTGATGATGTAAATAGATACACAATGGACTATTTACAAAAGATTGAAATTTTTGCTAAGAAATATGATGTATTAGTTTTTATCGTCGCTCACCCTACAAAAATGTATAAAGGCTCTGATGGTCAAATAGAAGAGCCTACTATGTACAACATTAAAGGTGGCGGTGAATGGTATGATGCTTCCTATCATGGAATATTAGTCCATAGAAATTATGAAGCTAAAACTGTTAAAGCTAAGGTGCTGAAAGTAAAGTTTCAAAACTTAGGTGAAAATGGAGCCGAAGCACATTTTAAATGGGAACCAAAATCAGGTTGCTTTATACCACACAGAGATATAGTTGTTAATGATGACCCATTACCATGGGAAGCGGTTTAAAAAAGAAAAAAGGTAAATGGGGTTTTAACCCTATGCCTTCTTATTTTCGCAGCGAATTGGAAAATAATGCTTATATTTGGTGTATAAATAATAATATTAAAATTGCACCGTTTGCAGTAGCTAATAGCAGTCCACGTAAATGGTGGATTGATGTTAATACACAAGGTAAAATAAAACGAAGTCCATATCAGTATGATGAAAGTCAGATATGGCATAAATTATTTGAATTATATGTTTTCTACTATAAGAAGTACGGATTACGAAATACAGTATAGAGATATTATACATAGTTGCTTAGGTGACGAGGCTGTATATAGAGATGATAGAACAGGTGTTGGGTGTTATTCAGTGTTTAATAAACAAATAGATATTTTAGTCGACAATAAGTTTCCTGTTCTTACCGGTCGCAAAATGTTTCCTAAAGTGTTCAATACTGAAATGCTTTGGTTTTTAAATGGCGAAACAAATATACAAAGGTTTAGAGATGCCGGCGTAAAAATATGGGATGCTTGGGCTGACGATAGGGGCGATTTAGGGCCTGTATATGGATATCAGCTTAGAAACTTTAGCGGAGGCGGATATGATCAATTAGAAGATGTTATAAATAGCTTAAAGAACGACCCAGATAGTCGCCGCCATGTAATATCGCTATGGAATCCGGTGCAGCTTGAGCATATGGCTTTGCCACCCTGCTATTTGTATTTTCAGTTTTTTGTTGAAAATGGCAAACTTAATATGTTTGTTGTACAAAGATCAGGTGATATGTACTTAGGTGTACCATATGATATTGCACTATTTACATTAATTATGAATTATGTAGGTGAAAAAACAGGGCTTGTGCCTTATAGATTATCTGTTAATATAGTTGATGCACATATATATAAAAACCAAATGGAGTCAATTAATAAATATTTAGATACAGATATTTTATCAAGACCTGCATATAAGTTTTGTACAGAAAAAGGAGCGCGACTAATTGACTATCAGCACGGTCCACATATTCCAGCACCCGTAGCAGTATAAAGTATGTATTATTTATATCACATTCCAGGTAAAAAGATAGGCGTAACACGTAATCCCTTTATACGCATTACTAAACAGCAGGGCTATAAGCCTAACGAATACGAGGTTCTTGATCAAAGTGAAGATATAGATTACATATCTGATCGCGAAATAGAACTTCAAAAGTCTTACGGCTATAAAGTCGATAGAACTAAATATAAATATATAATTAAACCAATGAAGATAAACCCGACAGACCAAACAACAACATTTCCAGTGCCACTTAATAAATTAAAAGGGGCATTAATGGATAACATAGGAATTAAATGGACCACATGGTTAGGCGAATTTGAAATAACCAAAGAGACAATTCCTTGGATTGTACAAAATGCTAAGTCTTCTATGTACAATAACGAGCGTTGCTTTATCTACAACAAAGCATACCACGAAGCTTTTATAGCTGAACCCGCGATCCCAGTCAACAGCGTATTTGAGGATATACGCGCGTGGGCACACACTAGAGGTATATATGATTCTGGTGATGTGAAGACACAACTAATCAAACTATATGAAGAAACGGGAGAACTCGCGCAAGCGGTCCTTAAGAAGGACGATGACGGTATTATTGATGCTATCGGTGATAGTGTTGTGGTACTTACCAATCTTGCCACACTGGCAGGTTATGATATTGAACATTGTATCAATTCCGCCTATGCTGAAATTCGGCAGCGAACTGGATCCATGGTAAACGGAACTTTTGTAAAAGATACAATATGAGAGATCAAATAATTAAACAAGTAATTAAGAAAATAGAAAGTAGATCAGACGTAGGTTACAAAAAATACGGCGTCACTCTTGCTGACGATGATCAACCTTTAGATAAGTGGCTTCAGCATTTACAAGAAGAATTAATGGATGCTGTTAACTATTTAGAAAAAGCGCGTATGATACTTCGCGAAGAGATTGAAGAATGTTATATTAGAGATGCGAAGAAAAACCTATAAAAGAAAAAAGCGCGGTCCAGTGCAAGCAAAGAAAATATCATATGATGGTATTAACTTTGCTTCGGGCCTCGAACGCTATATGTATATGGCTTTAAAAAAAGCTAAGATTAAATCAAAATATGAGGGTGAAACTTTTGTGCTTATAAATGGTTTTCATTTTGAAAACGAAGCATACGAAAGACAGTCTAATGGAAAAGGTAATTTTCAAAACCGTGGAAGCAAACGTATATTGCCTATTAAATATACACCTGACTTTATTGGTAATGATTTTATTATAGAAACTAAAGGTAGAGCTAATGAGTCTTTTCCAATTAGATGGAAGTTATTTAAGTTGCTAGTGTCGCAGCAGTTTCCGAACTATACATTATATAAACCACAAAATCAAGCAGAATGCGACAGGGTAATAGAGCTAATCCTCAACTCGCGAAAAAAATAGCGAGACAAAAATACAAAGAGCGGCAAATTGATAAGTTTATCAAGTGGTCAATCGAGGCGAGAGGTTATGTTAAATATCAAGATATAGTTGAGTACCATAATAAATATAATATAATAGTAAATGGCTAGATTAATAATAGGTAATTATTTAAAAAAACCTAAAAAACGTCGACCAGGCGTTAAAGCAAAAACAAAACACAGTAATAATAAACAAAGTAAAAATTATGTCAAAAAATACAGAGGGCAAGGCCGCTAAAAAAGATTGGTCTATTAGTTTAGGAACATATCCAGGGATTGTAATAGGAGCAAGAACATATCATGGAGATACACATCATCAACATGTATTCTATTTGCCTTTTATTGATATTGCTATTGAAATAGAAAACTAATGGGATTATTTGATGAGCGCGTAGCGTACAAACCATTTGAATATCCAGAATACTATACAGAGGGTTGGCTTAAACAAGCACAGGCGTTTTGGTTACATACTGAAATACCTATGCAGGGTGACATTAAAGATTGGAAAGAAAAATTAAATGATAAAGAGAAGAACTTGGTCGGAAACATATTACTCGGTTTCGCCCAGACAGAGTGCGCGGTATCAGACTACTGGACACAGAAAGTTGTCTCATGGTTTCCTAAGCATGAGATACAACAGATGGCTATGATGTTTGGCTCGCAAGAGACAATACATGCTGTAGCTTATAGTTATTTAAACGAAACATTAGGATTAGAAGATTATGAAGCTTTTTTACACGAGCCGGCAACTGCTGGAAGGTTTGACAATTTGGTTAGTTATAGCGGTACCGATTCTGTCGGTATTGGTAGGTCTCTTGCTGTCTTTAGTGCTTTTGCTGAAGGGGTTAGCTTATACTCTGCATTTGCTGTTCTCTATAGTTTCCAGTTAAGAAATTTACTGAAAGGTATAGGCCAACAAATGAAATGGAGTGTACGAGATGAGTCATTACACAGTAAAATGGGTTGTAAACTTTTCCGCGATATGTGCAAAGAAACACCTGGTTTATTAGAAAATTGTCAAGAAGATATAGTTGAAGCTGCTAAAACAATGGTAGACTTAGAAGAAAAATATATTGACAAAATGTTTGAAATGGGTGATATTGAAAACCTAAAAGCATACGACCTTAAACAATTTATAAGAAAAAGAGCAAATGAAAAACTTGTTGAACTTGGTTACCTCGCGTTTTTTGAGGTTGACGTTAAAGCAGCAGATAATCTTGATTGGTTTTACCATCTTACCGGCGGGCATACCCATACTGATTTTTTTGCTATACGCCCTACAGATTACAGTAAAGCCAACGAAGGCGAAGACTTCGAGGACATTTGGTAATCTTATGTCAGAATACGAAATGTGGGAAGAGCTTAATAATAAATAATGAAAAAAAAGTGGTGGCGAGAAATCCTTAAAATGATGGTTAGGGATAGAAGATTAAGTCCGGTTGAAAGACTAGCAACTCGTGTAGGTTATATGGGTGTTGGCTTTTTAATTGCTGGGCAATGGACTATCCAGCCAATTTTGTTTATATTTGGATTTATATGCGTACTAATACAAGTCAGTGTTAGGCGCCAATGGAATTTAGTGGTGCTACAGCTAAATGGGTTAGTAGCATGGACGTTACATTTTTTAAAAAGTTTATAATAAATGTGGAATAATGAATGGAAAAAAGGTGTTGATTACCCATCTTGGGGAGACACGGAGGTATATAAAAAGACTATATCAGGAGGTTATTTGTTACAAGGCGAATCACCTAAAGACGCTTATATGCGAGTTGCGAATACAGTCGCTCGGAGATTATTTAAGCCAGAATTGGCAGAAACTTTTTTTAATTACATTTGGAATGGTTGGCTGTGTTTGGCTAGCCCAGTACTTAGTAATACCGGTACTGACCGTGGTTTACCTATTAGCTGTTTTGGTATTGATGTAGGCGACAGCATAAACGATATTGGCACAAAAAATTTAGAAATGATGCTACTCGCAAAGCACGGCGGCGGAGTTGGTATCGGTATTAATATGATTAGACCCGCCGGCGCAACAATAACAGGAAATGGAACATCAGATGGAGTCGTACCCTTCTGCAAAATCTACGATAGCACAATTCTTGCAACCAATCAAGGATCAGTTAGACGCGGAGCTGCAAGCGTTAATATCAATATTGACCACAGAGATTTTGAGCAGTGGCTTGAAATACGAGAGCCTAAAGGAGATGTCAACAGACAATCTCTTAACTTACATCAGTGCGCAGTGGTTGGCGATAAGTTTATGCGAAAGCTTGAACGAGGAGATGCAGACGCTAGATCTAAGTGGAGTAAACTTCTTAGAAAAAGGAAAAGCACCGGAGAACCGTATATCCTTTTTAAAGGAAACACTAATAAAGCAAATCCAGCAGCGTACAAAGACAATGCCTTAAAAGTGCATATGACTAATATCTGTAGCGAAATAGTATTACATACAGATGAGTCACATAGTTTTGTTTGTTGTTTAAGTAGCTTAAATCTTACTAAGTATGAAGAATGGAAAAATACAAATCTTATCTACGATGCTATCTGGTTTCTTGATGGAGTCTTGGAAGAGTTTATTCAGAAAGCTAAAGGGCTTAAAGGCTTTGGAAACGCTGTTAGATCTGCTGAGAAAGGCAGAGCACTTGGCTTGGGAGTCCTTGGATGGCATACGTACCTGCAACAAAACGGTATACCCTTTGAAGGATTACAAGCACAATTCCAGACAAGACGTATATTTAGCCAAATTAAGATTGAATCTGAACGAGCATCAAGAGCGCTTGCTGAGGTTTATGGTGAACCTCTTTGGTGTCGTGGCACTGGCCTTCGTAACACTCATCTTAGGGCTGTTGCTCCTACTGTGTCTAATAGTAAGCTTGCCGGTAATGTTAGTCCTGGTGTTGAGCCTTGGGCCGCTAATGTTTTCACTGAACAAAGCGCGAAGGGTACGTTCATTAGGAAAAATAAAGAATTAGAAAAAGTACTTCGTAAAGCCGGTATAAATACCAAAGAAACATGGGATAAAATTATGGCTGACGGCGGAAGTATACAAGATATTAAAGAACTTGATGATTGGGGATATGTGAATGGTAAGCTTACGTTTATTGGCAACAATTCGTACGATCTAACGGGCTTTGATAAAGTTAAAGATGTATTTAAAACCTTTAAAGAAATAAATCAATTAGAGCTAGTTAATCAAGCCGGCATTCGTCAACAATACATTGACCAATCTGTTAGTTTGAATTTAGCTTTTCCTTCTGAAGCGTCGCCTAAATGGATTAATCAAGTTCATATGGATGCCTGGAAAAAAGGTATTAAAACATTATATTATATGCGTACGGAATCAGTATTGCGAGGTGATATAGCCGCAAGCGCAATGAATCCTGACTGTTTAAGTTGTGATGGATAAACTTAAATAAAAAAAGGGGTTCTTAACGAGCCCCTTAATTTTTTATATTACACTATATGTTGTTTTGCCGTTTATTCTTTTGGCTTTTAAACATCTATTTCTATTGCCATCTTGTGATACATAACTTATGTGCACCCAATCTGGGTTTTCATCTGTGCCAAACTCCCATATCATTTGATCAAAGTCTAAGTTTTCTTTAACCCAATGGTACATTTCTGCATTGGTTTTCCAACCGTATGTGTCATCAATATCAATTGCCCTACCTTGACAGTGTTGTGATTTAGATGATCCACCAATTGCTTGATTAAGCTCTACAGATCTAAAAAATGAATTTATTTTTATTGGGCCCCCGACCCATTCTCTTAACGGCTCAAATATATTTTCAGCTACAGCGGTCATATTGACAAGCTCGTATTCGCCAGGTACATTTTTTATACCTCTTCTTTTAGCTGTATAAGATTCTACAGCTTCTTTCATACTTATATGTTTACTTATACTCATGATTAAAATTTAAATTTGCTTCCTATTGTTATTGACCAGGTAGCCGGAATATTTTTATTAGTATTTAATACTGCGTTGCCACCTATATTTGCTCTAAATCTTTTACTTATATTAAAATCAAAATTTGAACCTACAATATAGGTAAAATATTTATTAAATGTTATTTTATTATTAACAGTACTATAGCTAACAGGATTAAACGCAGCCGCCAACATAGGTGATACTATAAATCTTTTTAAATTAAACGGTTTTGTACCAAAAAAAACAACAGAAGGTGAAACTATAAATTGCTTATCTATGTTTGTAACTCCCCCTGATATTGCATACCCTCCTACAGATCCTTTTAAAAAATTATCTTTTTGTCCTAAATAAACATTACTTAAGCCAAACGACGCAACTTTAGTTTTGTAAATATACATAAAGCTTAAGCTAACAGATTGAACCATCATTATACTTCCTCTACCATATGTTGAACCAAAATAAAGATCTTTTTTACCCGTGCTAGGGTTTCTTAAATATAATTTCTGTTCTTTATCATAATTAAAAAATACATTTGATTGAGATACTCCTAAACTAAATTGATTAAGATTATCCCATATCATTGTATTTGCAGCATATGTTGTTGTACCTGTTAAAGAAGATTGAGAAAAGCCAATGCTTGCGGCGTTAGTTATAGTACCATCTAAAGCAGACTGCGTAAGGAAATTTGCAGAAACATTAATAGGATTTCTTTTCTTTTGTTTTTTCTCTTCTTCTTTTTCTTCTTGCTCTTCTTCTTGTTCTTCTTTCTCTTCTTCTTTCTCTTCTTCTTTTTCTTCTTGCTGTTCTTCTTCTACCGCTTCTTCTTCTTTATCTTCAGTAGTTTCTTCGCTTGTAGTTTCACTTTCTTCAGAAGATGTTTCAGTTTCTTCAGTAGTACTTTCAGTTTCTGTAGAATTATTGTTTTCATTTTCAGATGAATTTGAGGTGTTATTTTCTGTTTGAGTATTACTTTGTTCTGATGAGTTTGCTTGGGTTCCGCCCGTAGCATTTGAAGCTGCACTAGAAGCGTTGTTTGTTGCCTGCGTTGATGTATTTTGTGCCGCAGTTGAGGCAGCTTGATTAGAGGAACACGGCGAAATATTTTCCCACCATAAATACACCTCTTCCATCCAAGCTCTTAGCACGCCATTGCGTGCATCTTCTACGGTAAACTGCCGTGATTGATTGTAAAAAAATACAGTAGTATACCCAGTTGATTCAATAGATATTGTTTTAACTTCACCTGTGCACCTATCTGTAAATGTTTGTATTACTGATTGCGCATTAACCGTGAGACTAAATAATAATAATACATATAATCTAAACACATTAATGACTAAATATTTTTTTACGCACCATTCTTTTTACAACTTTAGCTACAGCTGTTTCTAATGCTTTTTTAGTTGATGTACCTATTGAAGATTGATTAAACTTTACTTCTTCTAAGTTTTCATCATTTAATAAAGTAACTTCGCGGGTGGTTGTGGCTTTTCCAAGACCAGAACCAGTCATATACAACCCGGTTTCAGCATCGACCATTTTTACTTGCAAGCCCAATCGTGTTACTAATTTGTTTTTCACGCCGTCTTTAAGGTTTACGGTTTCATCTTCTGATATAGAAAAGTCATACACCTCAATATAACAAAAGTATTTAGCTAACATAATTTTTCCGCGTATATCAATTTTATTAGCAGTAAAACCTTTTTGTGATGCTTTAAATTGAGTAATCATACGGTCTTTTATTTCGTCTTTTGTTTCAACGAATTCAAATCTAAATGTCTCATCTAAAAAAGCTACAGTAATATTAGTAAGCCCTAAGCCAATACGGTAATCACCAAGCTCAGGATATTGCGATAATACTTCTTCACTGATACCAATATTAAGTAATGCAACTGTTACTGGATCACCATTATATTCGGGTATCGACCATATAGATTCTCGGCTTTCAAAATCAGCCACATAATCTTCCGTTTTAGTGCTGCCTATAACTTGCGAAAAACCTATATATGAAGTTAAAATAAATATTATTAGTCTCATACGCTAATATCAAGAAAGCCAAAAGTCGCATTGCTAGTTTCAACTTCACCGGTAACCATCATGTAAATAAATCCTAATATACCGCATGTGGCTAAAGCTAACAATACTAGCGCATATGCATTAAGAATAGTTTTAATTACTTTACCAATTAAATTCTTTTTCAGGTTCTTCATCTTTATGTTCTTTAGATTTAATAATAGTTTGTTCCTGCATTATAATAGGTTGCTTTACAATTACCGTATCAGTAACAGTTTCAACAACTTCTACAGGGTCTGCCTCACTTGGGCTAAATATAGCTTCCATATTTGCTATAATAATTCCGCCCGCTGCGGTAATTACAAGTCCCACGGTTGCTACAATTTGGTTTTTAATTTCTTTAAAAAAGCTCATCTTACAACTGAAAATAATTCGCGACCTATTAAATCATTATCCATTGTTCTAAGCTCAACGGTATAAGAACTTTTTGGAAGCGACGATACATATATATTTAAAATGTTATCACCCTTAACACCTTTTAACTTTTCTTGGTTTACTAACTTACCTGTAAAATCATATATTTTTATTCTATATGTGCCATCTTTAGGTAATTTAGTATTTATGTTAACCTGCTGAGAAACAATAAGGCTACCAAGCTTTATGCCTTGAAACTCACCAATAACTAATCGCTCTGGCACTTCAATTATTGGGGCAATAGGATCTTCAATATCTCGTGCGCAGGATATTATAATTAAAAAAATTAGTAGGTTAAATAAATGTTTCATGCTATTGTATTTTTAAAATTACCTTTTGACCGCTCGCTTTTACCGCGTCAGCAACATTAAAATATATTAATCCAGATGTGTTTGTTATATTTACTTTGGGTTTAAATATAAGCTTGTACGGTTTACCTGTTTTAACAAATTGCTTTCCTTCAGTATCTATACTTCCAAAAAACACTCGTTCATTTTTTGGTGTTGCAAAATTAGTTATTTCATTGCCGGCATCAAATATTACTTCTTTAAATTCTAGCATTGATTCGTCATATTTAATAACAAATTGCATACCAATTAAATCGTCTTTAGTAAGATTTGTTTCTAATACAACCATACCGCTATCATTTAAAAATGTGGCAATATCTAAATCGTATTGCTCAGCGGCAGTAGACAATGAAAGCCTTGACATAGCTGTCTGCTGTAATTTTTCAGCAGCTGTTGGCTCAAATGAATGTGAAAAATCTACGTCACCTATTAAACCATGTGCAAAGCTAAAAACTTTGTCGTTGTCGTTAGGTTCAAAATATATATTTTTACCAAAATAATATTCATCTGTAGATACACCATAATTTTCAGTTCTACCCCAATGATCATAAGAGCCATTTGTTTGGGAAGTAAACCATGTGCTTATATTATTACCCGATATATGGTTTAATAAAACATAAGAGTCAGCGTAATCAACATTACCACTATTGTTAACTTCGCCGTATAAATATTGTAATGAGTAATCAAAAGCATTTCCGGCTCCTGCTGTAGGGCCGCCGCTGCTTGAACCCGCTTGTCTAAACACAGAATAAACATCTGATATTGTTACAACTTGATCAAGCCACTCAGATGCCATTTGATTATCTACATCTATTTCTAAAGAGTATTTTATGTCATTCTCAAGCCCTGTTACTACCGTTTGTTTTTGTCCATCAAAATAACCTGTAGCTACAACTTGATTATTTGGAGTTGAAACTTTATAACTAAAATCCTCGGGATTAGCATTGGCAGTATCTAATTTTATAAGAACAGATCCAGCGTCACCACCGGTAACACCAGTAAGCCCTATAGCTTTTGTCTGTGCGTATATATCAAACAGGTTGCTGTCGCTTTGATCTTCATATCTAGCCCAACTTAAGCTTGTTAAATCTAAATAATCAGTATAATTATTTAGCGCTTTATCTTTAATTAAGTAATTTACTTTTATAATTTCATCACCTGCACCAAAACTATTTGAGCCTTGTACAACAATTCTTTCTACGCTCCAATCTGAATTTGTAGAATACGAATTAGCCCCTGCTTCGCTGTACCACCATACATACTGATCTTTCAAATACGTATTACTTACACCTTGCTTAGGGTTAAAAGAATACCCATCCCAATGCGTTAAACTAGTTTGGTAATCCGTACTTACAGAAAACTGATGATTAATTTTTTCTAAAAGCTTATTGTTATATTCATAATCAAATATAAGCAAGTTACCGGCATCAACTTCGTAATTAATATTAAATTTAATCGTAAGCGTATCACCAACCGCAAATTGTGTTCCATTTACAACACTATGGTCTAAATAAGTATTTTGTGCAAATGAAATAATTGGTAGTAATAATAATAATATTTTTTTCATAACTTTAATTTACTAATAATATCAGCGCATAATTTTTTAATCGCAGTTGAAACTCCGGTCTGCGAAAATCTACCGTCATTAGATATAATTAAAGTTGAAGTGGTAATTGATTTTGATGTGCCTTTGGCGGTTATTTGTTTAACAATCTTATTGTTTTTTATTTTGGTTGCTTTTGCTATAATTTGTGTTATATCGGCTTTTTTGCTATACACTCCTACTTGCAATGCGTTTTTCTTTACATCAAAATATAAAAATTCTATTTGTATTTTAGTGGAGGCGTCGCTAGACAAATAATAATCTTTATCTTGCAATACCTCTTCTAGTATATTTTTAACACCAAAAGCTAAATTGCGGTTGCCAGCCATAGGCCCTAAAATAATATTATTCTCAATTTTACCAATAGAGATAAAATTTTGAGAATATATATTTAAACAAAGAAATGTTAAAAAAAATATTACTATTTTTTCTTTTTTAAATCTGTCCATTTTGTTACTGTATAACCTATTGTTACTAAAAGCAAAACAATCTTTAAACCCATTTCTATATTAGTAAATGTAGTTACTCCTAGTGTAGAGCCATTGATAAAGTAAATTCTTAATTCAGACAAATTCATTTTTTCTTTTTCTTATATCTGCTTACTCTGCCTTTGGTATTTTTTTCTTTTTGACCGCGAGCTTTTTCCGCAGGGGTTAATTCACTCCAAGTTGAAGGAGTATCTTTTGAAATTTTTTTAGTAGGTCTAAATGTGTTTTCACCCTTTGTGTAATCTTTATTACCGCGAGGTGTTCTCCAGTCTTCTTTAAACCAACGCTTAAGAGCTAAACCTTTTTCCGTTTTTCGTACTTTAAACGGAGATCCTTTCATTTGAAATCCCATGATTATTTATTACAACTTTTATTATGTTTAAACCATACACCGCATTTACATTTTATATAATAAACAGTGGTTGCTACAAACGGGGTAGATGTGATAGCGGTAAAAATATTAGGGTGCCAGTGCTCTCCGCATAAGCCAAATGCATGTCGCAAAGCCTCTATCATTTTATATTACCTTTTCTTTTTCTACACTTAGCAATATATCCTGACGCATAAGCAGAAGGGAACTTGCTGTATTTAGCTTTAGCTTTTCTATAACATGCGTCTTTTAATTTAAACGGTGATTCTTTTGTTTCTAACCCACCACCTTTTTTGCTTGTACCTGGCATAACTTTATTTTTTAATTGTTTTTTTCTTTTTATCCTTACTAATACCTTTTGGCTTTTTAGTTTGCTTTTCTATAAGACCTACATCCCATTTGCTATAACCTAGCGCTAATGAAATTGCTTGCCACATTTCAACGTCTTGGCGCACGGGTGTTGATAAGTTATCTAATTTACGTATTACACGATCTGCAGGTAAGTTAGTGGTTGCTGATACAACTTGCCCTAAAGCTTCAAAGGCTGGATTGTCAAGACTAAATCCTTCTTTAGCCATTTTTTCTCTAGTATTTCTATATGTAAATGCTCTACCCGCAGCCATAAGCTTTCTAATTTTAGAATCTACAGGAGGTGAAAGCGATAACGCTTTTAATGCTGCTTTTTCATAGTTAGGTCTGTTTTTGTTTGCTTGATTAATAGCTTCAAGTACCATATTTTTTGCCGTAGCTACAACAGCACCACCAAAGCCAATACCTCTTAATAAACCATCAGCCGAGCCATTTGCTATTCTAAAATACCTGTTTCTTATCTCCTCTTCTTCTTCGTCTTCAAACATTAAAGCGAATAAAGCTGTTTGCAAAGACGAGAACACTATGTTCTGAACAGCCCCATAATACATAAGCTTGCTAAGATTAGTCTTCCAATCACCTCTGTTATTTATTAAGTCTAAGGCTGCTTTTTTAGTTAACCTAGCATATTGCATAGGTGTGTTTGCAAAAGCCAATATAATGCGCCCTAAACCGCTTGCTTGCTGCTGTGAAATTCTATCTGGGCGTGATGATTGTTGTGATTCTTCCGCTGTTTCTTGAAAATCTAAAAATGCTTGTTGTTCTGCTTGTTCTTGTGGCATTCCTTCTTTTAAATACCTGTTTAATCTGTTTCTATAAAACGAAGCACCACCCATCGCGATCGCATGTGAGTCAGCTAATTGTGTTGGTAAAAACCCTGTTTTTAAAAGCTTTGCAATTACAGATCTTACGGGGTTCCGACCTTCTTCAGCCGCCTTTGCAATTTCGTCTGCGTTAACATCGGTTTTCAAACCTGAACGGCGTTCTTTTAAGAAATCAGAGTTAAACAGCATAGTGTAATCAGCCCAAAACTGAGATTGATTTGCAAATGCCGCACCAGCTGCTAATGGATTGTTATCACTAAAATTAATAAAGTTAATCATTGATAACTGCTGTAATAAAGCAGACCGCGTGTTAAAGAACATAATAGCACCTACAGAATCATTAACCCAATTAACAAACCTATTAGTTAATCTGTTTGCGCCAGTAGGCCTCGCCCTTCCTGTCTTCATTCTATATAAAACATCGCTTAGCGCTTCTATATAGTTATCGCCATATGCAGCTCTTAATTTATTTGCTATAGGCCCCTGCAGCTTACCGCTTGGTCCAATTTTACCAAATATTTCTTCTATATTATTTAGGTAATCTTGCAAAAAGTTTTCGCGAGCAGATACGTTTATATAATCTAATATATCTGTAGTTATTGTTCCTGCATTCCAATTGTTCTCAGGTGCTTTTGTTTCAAATGAACCAGTTAAATTTAAAATTTGTTTACTAAAGTTTTCTAAATTAGAATCATCTTTAACAATTTGTATTAATTCTTTAATTTCACTTTCATTTAATCCAGGTATTTCCAAACCTCTTTTTGACCATATATAAACTCTTATAGCTACCTCATTTGTAAATCCTGTAGAATTAACTTCTTTAAGCTTTACTTTTTCTGCTCGTAATACTTTTTTAATATTTCTAAACTCACGCATAACATTTTGTCTATACTGTGTGAATTCATTTATGCCTTTAGCAAACGGGTCAGATATATTCTTTTTAATCCAGGCTAAATCTTTATCGCCTTGTTTTCCTTTACCAACCATGTAATACATAAGCCCCATTAAATCGTCAGCTGACGGTGGAATAAAAAATTTCCACTTACCTTTGTTTTTACCAAGCTGAGCAGCTTTCATATCAGATATTTCTGCGTTTTTATCTATGTCGGCGGTACGCTGTATCATATCCTCTATGCTTTCTTGCTTGTCGAACTGCGCTCCGCTCGATATCATACCATCAGATTGCATTTTGTCAAACACTTGCTTTCTTTGATCGGGTGTTAGCGATTCGTAGCTGCCCTGCGGTTGATTTGCTGACTCAGGGAACATTTGACGTGTAACAACGTCAAGCATATCAAATCTGTCTTCTTTAGCTATTTTATCGCGAGCCTCTTTATTTGCTTTTGTTATTTCATAGCTATTGCTTATCATATTACTAACAACTTCAGCTTTATCAAACTGCTCGCCTAAATATTCATAATCGTTATTAGGGTCATTAACAAAGTTTGTTAATATTTTTTTAAATGCTGATGCACTAAATTTAGTTTCTTTATTGCTGTCTCTAATATCAGCAAGCTCTTTAGGTATTAATACAGCGTTTGATTTAAATTCTACTTTTGTATTAGGATCCACAATTATTTGTAAAATAATATCTTTCACAATTGACGCAATGGACTCAACATGCTCCATGTGATACTTCCCAACTTCTTTAGGGCTCCAAACTATACCTACCACATTTGATAGCGACCTAAAACCATTTACGGAATTTCTATTTGCGACTAAACTTATTATTATAGCTTTAAGTTTATCTATTTTATTACCGGGTGCAAAATGATAAAAATCTTTAAATGTACTTATTAGCACTTCCGCTAATAATTTATTTGTAGGGTTATGTTCAGATAAAGAATCATATGTTTTTTGGGCATCTGGCTTGGTGTTTTCGGGTGTTAGCCAATTTTTACGCGTTCTAATTTTGCTTGCAGAATTTGGCGTATTGCTAGTGCCTTTAGGTCTATTGTTTGCTAAAGATTTTTTATATTGTTTTGTTAATATTTTTGTTCTTTCGCTAGTCCATGCAGCTTGCTTTTCTTTTTCTATAGAGTCTCTATATGCAGCAGATGTAATTCCCATAAATATGCTAATTAGTTCAGCATCAGCATCAATATTTAAAACTCTGCCGTCTTTTACTAATACTTTATAAGGGTTAGAGTCAAATTTAAATCCTCTGCCTGTGTCTCTATGATTTCCATAAATAGAACTTAAAAGAGTTTTATTAGAAACAATATCAGGGTCAAGCCCTCTTGTCAGTTCTAATATATTTTCGTAAAAATTAATTGCTTCATCGTATTTAACCTGTTGTTTTTTACCCTTAGGTTTATTAACAAGTAATGAACTAACTGTGTCTATTTTAGAAGGATCTATGCCTTGCTCTTTTAAAAGCTTTTGTATTCTAGGAGACATTAAGACTTCATCCATATTTTTAATTAAGCTCATAGATACATCATAAACTCTTAAGTCATTAATAGCATCTTGCTCTACAGAATCAAACTGCCCAACACTAATCCCCGCTTTTAAATCCTGCTCTTGTTCTAATGTTAAATCTACAGCAGCTCTTACAGAAGTGTTGCTTAGCAATCTGCCTACGAGTCTAGCCATTGCTATCATTGATATAGCCCTAGCTTCACCGTTTTTTAAATCAGCAAACTTGCCATCTGTAGATATACCAAAAGTTGCTAAGAAATCTTTTTTAGTTATATTATCTTTAAGCTTAAAAGGCGCTAGCCCTGCCCCTAAAGTAACTCTGCCTTGTTTTTCGTAAAAAGCTTGTTGTATTTTTCTAGGTATTTTAAGGCCAGTATTAATTAAATTTTCTTTAGCGGTGTCGCCTTCTAATATTGCTCCATTAGGCAATAACCTTATTAGAGTGTCTGCATTTTCGTATATAAATTTTTGAGCTCTTGTTTTATCACCTGAAAAGTTAGCCGAAGTAGGGTTGCCGTCTTTATTAAGGCCTAAATATGCATTTAGCTTCATACCAAAAAGCTCTGCTGTAAGTTCAGGAACTAAATCAGGCATTTCTGCAAATGTTAAATTATTAAACTCTTCGTCAGACATTTGGTTTATAGCTGTTACACTTCTTGAATAATAATCTGCAGCTTGCTCTTCGTTAAAAAACGCAGACAAAGGGTTTATCTTAGCTTTTTGCAGCGCTTCTTCTTCTTGTCTTATTTCAATAAGAGATTGGCTATCCAAATAATCAGATGCAACTTGAAATCTTTCTTGTCCTTCTTCTGTAATAGACGAAAGGCTTTCTTCAAATTTTTGCTTAGTTCCAACTTTACCAGTTTTCTTTGCTTGTTTTATTTTATTATTGAGCTGAGCATTAATCCAGCCAGATAAATTGTCGTTCTTGCCAGGTTTAAAGTTACGAATATGGGGTATCAATTCTTCAACCGCACCCATTATAAAGTCATCTTCTTTAAAATTAGGTAAGGCTCTATCTTGCGAAGTTATTTTGCTGCCTATCAATCTATTTAATATACCACTTGCATATAGCTCAGCTATAGCAGTATCAGCACCACCTTTTTGCCATTTTTCATTTTTAAGATTGCCTATTTGCTCTTCAGATAGTCCAGCAACATCTTCAGGCGATAGTTCAACTTCACCAAGCTTTTTAACTTGATTTTCAAAGTCAGTGTCAAACTGAGACCCTGCAAAAGCTTTAACTTCATCTAAATTAATATCGCCTATTGCTGTTTCAACTACGTTGCTAAACTCTTGCCCTTGTGAAGCACTATATGACTTTATAAAATTATATGTGCTTTGCCCAGATGCAAAATTCATATTATCAAAACCAAGCGGCTTAAATATACTTGTTATAGCTCCACCTATTTTTTCAAATGCTGTTTTATCAAAGCCAACTCTGTCTGTAGCAAGCAGATCGGAAAAAACATTCATATATTCAGTGTAATATGTAGAGCTATTTGCTCTTATATCTTTTCGTCTTAACACTTTATCTACCTCTCTTCGTTGAGTTACAGTCATTGCGCGCTTTAACTGTTTAACAGCGTCTCGTTGCTTACCTGCGTTGCCAACAACAGCATTTAATATGTTATGTAAAAATTCATGCTTAGCCACATTGACAGAAAAAGTTTCTCTAGCTAGTTGTTTATTTATTAATATTCTACCTTTACCTATAAATACACCATTAGAATTAACTACGTCTTTGCCTGTTAGGTTTTTATATGCTTCGGCATATTCTTCTGATGTTTCAAAAGCTTCCACAGTTGTACCTCTACTAGAAGCTTCTTGCTGAACTGTAGATATATTTTCTTCTAATTTTAAGTTCACCAGCCTGTCTCTAGCGTTTTGGTACTGTGATTTAAAACCACCAAAAGCGGTAGCATATTCAGTTTTGCTTATAATACCTAGTCTAAACTTTTTATTTAGTTCTGTAATTTCGTTTGCGGCAGTGTTGGCTAAATCTTTTAAGTTTTCTATTTCAGAAATTTGTGAATCTGATAAAGACTCATATATTAAGTTACCTTTGTCAACTAAATCTGCAATTTTTTGTTCAACAATATTAATATTTTGCTGTATACCTTTTTGAACTGTAGGGTCTGTAACTCCAGTATAGTTTTTTCTAAAAATATAAAGTTTTTGTATAAGCCCGTCTATTTCTTTTAAATTAGTAGTTTCTCTTACTGAGTTTAAAGCCTTTGCAGAATAAGACCCTGCCGTCATACCTCCACCGCCTAAAAATCCTTGTAAGCCAGCCTCTAAGCCTTCTTCACTTGTAACTGCATTTAAGAAAGCAGATAGCACTTCAGCATTTTCATCTGTACCTGCTACGCTGCCAAGCTCTACGTTTATAGCGTCAGAAGCGTGCTGTAGTATTTCCGTTGTGGCTTCTAAAGAGCCTGTAGTTAGTATATGAGCTGCACGTCTTGCATTTTTATTGTAAAATAATTTTTGTGCAATTTGTTTGTTTATAAGCCCTAAACCAGTGCTGCCACTAACTCCGCCTGTAGCGCCTTTAATAATACCCCCAACAACAGCTCTATTACCTACGTTTTCTAATAGTCCGCTAAGGAACCCCATGGCTAAAGGAGCAGCTTCGTCTGCTTTATCTTGCTCAATAAGCTCTTCAAGTGATATACCTAGATTTTTAGCTTTTAGTTTATTAAACTCTGCATAGTTGTTAGCTACGTAGTTTATAATATTTCCTGTACCTACTGTGCCGACTGTATAAAATGCGGAACCAATAACATTTGTGAATGCATTAATAACACCTGCAGCCATACCACCGACATCACCTTCTTTAGCACTTTCAATTATGCCTTTTGTTCTTTTAGTTTGTGCTAATTCTTTTTCGTATTCTTTAATTGCTTGTATAGTTTCTTCAGTACCTAAGCCCCCACTTGCAAAATCAGATGTATTAGCTACATATTCATCAACTTTCTTTTGACCAAATATAGATGCAGCCACCGTATTAGTAGCTATATCAAGTGCAGAGCCCTGCCCCTTGTCTGCTCCATAAAATTCAAACACGTCGCCCATTTGTTCAAACATGTTTGATATGGAATTTTTTACAGACTGTATATTAGTTAATTCAATTTCTTGTGAAACCGATGAACCAGCTTCCGAATCTGAAGCCGTATTGTTTTCGGGTGCTGCAGTTTCCTCCACAAGCGCACCCTGACCTGTGGGAGTTGTCTTTCCCGGCTCTAAAGTAATTAAGCCGGACGCATCAATGTATTCTTCGAGCGTTTTATTTGATTTAGCAGCAGCTGCTTCAACTTGCGCTAAACTATATTGTTTACCTTTTAATTCAAACATAATTATTATTCTATTATTGGCAGATCAGATTCAGTTTCATTTTCAGCTTCTGGTCTTGCTACATTAACACCTAATAAGTCTGACCCTAAAGCTCTATATAATGCTTGCTGCACTAGGAACGGGTCACTAATTAAACTATTTGTTGATATATAAGATACTTGATCAACTAAAGGATGCTCAAAGGCATAACCTATAACGTCATCATCTTCATTAGTAACTCTTGTTACGTCTAGTCCCATTTGAGAAGATATATCAAATAAAGATTCAAAAGTTGGGCCATCTTCACCCGCATTTTGGTAAAGGCCAGTTAGATTGTCAACTACAGATTGTTGCGAATTAACAAACAAGTTTTCAACTTGTTGCATTTCTCTTTGGTATCTTGTTGCTGGTTTAGCTTTATTGTTTTGTTTTGCTTTCGCAGCGCCCTGAGCGGCGGTGTCTTTTAAAGCTTTAATATATCCGCTAATTACTTGCTCTTTAAGTTGCTCCTCATTTTCTTTTTCGTAAAGTAATGGATCTGCAATCCCTAATCCGCCTTGCACAAAGAAATCATCATTAGCTAAAGATAACAAAGTTGAGCGCCCACCTTGACTAATCAGGTTAGTAAGTTTCATGCGTAAAATGTTTTCTTTATTGCTATCTATTGATTGCCCCGCTGAATACACTGTTTCCATTAAATTAGTTAATTGATTAGCGGTGTCAAAATCTTTATTAAAGTAAGAAGGCAGATCTTTAAATAAGTCAACCTGTCCTAACTCATTTGAAAACGCGACATTACCGCTATCGTCAACCATAAACAAGGAGCTGTTGGTTAGAGCGTCGGTTGTAATAGCGAACTTGCCTACATCGTTGCCGTCAGATATTAAACCCGCATCTACGTCTTTTACAAATTGTTCTTTCATGCCCTTAAGCGAATCAACTTGCCCGGCAAAATTTTTCACTCTATTATTAACGCCATTCATTACATCAATAAGTTCCATGTAACGGTCATCTGTAGGGTCATAGTTAGTTATTTGCATAGCTGCGTCAGCATACATTCTTTTCTGTGATACTAAAAAATCTGTTGCAGCTTTTTGTTGTTGACCATTAAGAGAAGTGATATCAACGCTGGTATTCATAGATTGCATGTATTGTGCAATCTTATCGTTTTGTTTCTGCTGTAATATTTTTTGAGCTTTGGCAAATTTAATTATATTGTCTCCGACCATAGCGCCCGCTTCGCCAAATATATTTCTATATCCTCCAGTAGCTTTATATTGTTCTGGTGTCATACCGGAAGCTGCATAAGCCGCTATATCTAATGTTCTTTTATCCATAACTTACCCTGCTTGTGATTCTAAAAATGCCCCCGCGTCTTCCATAAACGTTCCGCCCCCTAATCCGCCAGCTATACCAGCGCCAGCCAGTGAAGTAACTCCGCCCATTAAAGATTCTGTAGCGGCTGCCCTTGCGGCTTTAGCAGCACCTAATCTTTGACCTGCCATTTGGAATTTATCAGTAGCAAGCTCTTGTTGCATTTCCCTTTGCATTAAATCGCCTTGCATTTTTGTTTTTTGAAACGAGTCTGCAGCTTGGGCTTTTGTGCCAGCTAAATCAGCTTCTCTTGACTGTAAATTTGCAAGACCACTTGATATATTTTGTGATTGCTGACCCGCAATGCTTTGGGCTAATGCAGCAATACCACTACCGCCAGCGGCACTTTTCATAGACCCTAAAGTGTTTGCAAGTGCTTGCTGTTGACCGGCAACGCGCATTTCATCTGCCTTTGTAGACACCGTTAAATCTTCATATTGATTTTCTAAGTTTTTAGTAGGGTCTGATATATCTCTATCTAATAATGACTGTTTAGCCATATCAAATTCGTTTTGAGCAGCTGCTTCTTCTGCTTTTCTTTTGCCACTACCTATAATACCTCCTGCAATACCACTCAAAGCTTTTACACCCATGCCAACGGCTGCCATAGGTAACACTGAGTAATACAAGCCTGAGTCTTGCGATCCGATTAAAAATTCAATTATCCAATCCATATTAATTTTATTACGTTTTACTTGCTACTTTCAAATATTTCAGAGCCTACCGAAAACAGCTCTATTTTATCTGTAGAATCATTTTTAAATACAGCTTCAGCAAAGTAACCTGTTAAGCCACTTATATTAGCTGCGTTAGTTTTACTAAATAGTATAAAGCTTGTATTAGTAGGTCTTGGTGTAGACGAACTAATATTGCAATCTATGCTATACACCCCTACATCTGTTATTTCACCAATCTGCGTTATTGTTTCACCATTTAAATCGTTAGTGTAATAAGCAATATCTCCAATTTGTACAGAAACATTTAGGGGCTTTGGAAAAGTTAATGTTATACTATCCATACTAGCTAACGGTTACTGTATTATTAAATATATTAATTGAAACATTGCTTGCACTAGTTACCCCAAAACTATTACCATTGCTATCTAAAACCTCTTCTTGATTAGTACCGGCGCTATTTTCTTTAAATATCTGGAGCCACGCTGCTGAAGCATGCGCAAAGGCCGCGTACTTTTGATCAATAGACGTGTTTGTTTCAGTAACTCCTGTTCGCTCTCTCCAGGAGTCTGGAGCAAGTCTTATTGTAAATACACCCGTGGAGGTAGTTGAAGCCATTTGGGCTGCTAATGTGTTATTTATTGTTAAATAATTTGATCGATGACTGCTACCAACACTTCCAGAAATATAATATGAATTAGGGTTAGAGGCTGCATATGTACCGCTTACGGTATTCTGATGGTCATATACATTTGAATTTAAATCAACTTGATCTGTATTTACACGCGCATTATTTGAAAGACCACTGGCACCATTACTAACAGGAGATACGGGTAATGTTATATTGGACCATTCAGATGATTTTAAATTGTGATCAACCGAGTTTGCCGAAGTTGTACTAGTATTTCCTAAATGAGCTTGTCCTATTATAAATCTAACAGTATTGTTAGATGAGTCAGTAGTTTCAGCAAGTAAAATAAAGTCAGCATTATTACAGGTGTGTCCAGAAACACTAGTGGGTTTAGCTGAAAGATTTATTGCTGAAGTTGTTTTAGGTGATTGACCAGAAGAAGTAGATGCTGCTATAGCATTAGATCGGTAGCTTACTAAAAACTCCATATTGGTTAATATATCATAAGCAGCGCTAACTATTATTGTTTCGCTATCCGCGTCACCTACAGGGTCTGTAGCCACTAATACTATAGTTGTTTGCCCCGCGGCAACAGTGCCTGATAGCGTTCCTGTTCCATTATTATTATCAGTTAATGTCCACCCACTGGGAAGAGAGTTTTGAGTGCTCATTGTTATTTCAGCATCAGTATGATCTACATCTGAGTATGTAAAATTATATGTGTATGTTTGACCTACTGTTCCAGTAAAAGTAGGTGCAGTGCTAGTTATTATAGGATGGTCGTTAACAGGGGTTACAGTAATTGCAATAGGAGCATTGTTTGAATCTACAGTTCCATCATTTACTTTGTAATTAAAATTTTCATTACCATTAAAGTTGGCGTCCGGTTTATATAAAAATGAAGAGCCTGTAATTGCGCCGGCTGTTAAAGGAGTTGTGAAAGATGTGTCTGTAGACGCATATAAATCTCCATTTACAGGTAAGCCTAATAAAGTATATGTTAAAGGGTCATTATCTCCATCAGATGCCAAAAGTTGAACAACCAAATTAGCAGGATTTGTTTCGTCTTCATTTATAGTTTTAGTAACGGTATATGCTACAGGAACAGAGTTTGTGGTAATTAAATAATCTAAATTTAATGTACTAAGCACATCTGCAATACCTGTTTCTGTAGTTGTTCCTGAAAAAGTTACGGTATAAGTTAAATCATTATTAGATAAAGCTGCTGAAACTGAATTTATTGTTGTGCTTGTGCCTCCATTATTATTTGGATTTAAATTAGTAAAATCATTAACAGTTGGAGATACATTTTCTGTTATTGTAGCGGTAGAAGTAGCGACAAGAGTACCTGTAAATGAATAATTACTGTCTGTTGTACTTAAAGTTTTATCCGGTTCATATAAAAATGAAATTGTTGCACCAGGCGTAATATTTGAATTTTGAGTTGTTAATCCAAATGTTAAATTAATATCTACATATTGATTTACTGTAAATGTAGATGGTTGCTGTCCTGTTCCGTTAAAATTATTAGAAACACCATCTCCGGTCAAGGTAAAATCATAATCATCATTATCAGTAACAGCAGGGAAGGTTATGTTAAAACTAAAAGAGCCGGACCCTGGGATTACTTGGTTATTTATAACACCTAAAGATACCGGTGTTCCATCTTCATTTACAACATTTAAACTAAATTCAGCACCCGGTGTGCCAAACACCACCATTGATCTTGTTTCACCATCACCGTCAATATTTACTGTAGAGAATGTATAACTTGTTATTTCAGAAACTATAACTGGTATTAAGTCAGCATCTGCAACTATAGTAAACACATCACCTGATACAGACTGAGATCCAAAAGTATAGTTGGCAATAAATGTTTTAGAAATTACTTCGCCATCATTATTTAAACCTTCTGTTGTAGTAAAAGTATAAGATGAACTATTTCCTGATGTTAAACTACCGGTTGGAGGATCAGGAAAGAAATAACCTGTATCAGCCGATATGGTTTGAGAAAACACTTGTACGGTATCACCTGTATTACCAGAAGCCGTGTAAGCTATATTGCCCGAGCTAGGAGTGACATTGGAACTGGCTATAACATTTATGTTACCAGACAAAGTATATGAAACCTCGCCTGACTCGCCTGATATACAAATAGGTATATCTAAATCGCTGCTAGGCATTACTGCGTTTGTATTAAATGTAACGGTTGCAATTACATTTTGACCCGATTGGGCAAAAGTTACACCAGAAACTTGACTTGGTCCTGAAGTATAACTAAAATCACCCGCGGTTATAGTATAACCTGCATCTGGTATTAATGTTAATACAGCAGTTGATTGCGTAGCCGAAATATTTGTTCCGCTATCTACGCCAAATTCAACTGATGCAACCGAAAAATTTCCTATGTTAGTAGTGTGTCCCATTCTAATTATTTATATAACATGTGTCGTCTACAAATACATGCACCTTATAATTTCCTACAAAACAGTTATCAGCAATATAAACATGAACATTAAATTCAGTTCTTTCATCACCCGTAACTGTAGCGGTGCCAATCCCTTGAACAGAGAATTCTTGCGAGTCTACATTAGAAAGCGTTGTAGCTATACCTTTTATATAGTTAAAATATTTGCCTTCCTTATTTAAAAATGTTTTTAATTGCCCTTCTTGCAAATCTGTGTTTATACTATCAGTCCACCACCCAGGCTCAATACTTTGGGATGTAGGCGTTAATCCTTTGGCTTGTATCTCTGCTAATGAGTACTTTATACCATTACCCGTCAGATATTTATAATCACGTGCTTCTGAACCAGTGTAATTTAATGTTTTAAAGTTCTTAACGCTAGTTGGTTGATCATTTAGCAAAACAGTAAAGTGGCTTTCATATTGAACGCCATAAAAATTATTATAAAGACTATTTGCCTTATGCTCCCATATTCTACCCGAATCAAAAGTATAATATTTATTATTAATACTTAATCCTTGTTCTTTCAAAAAAGAAAGCCTGCTAACCCAGCCATCAACGCTTTCTTGATACGATAGCGTACTGCCTACATTATTAAGAACTAAGTTGTAGGCACCTGAGGTTGTGTCATAGCTGCCTACCAGCTTGTTATTGAGCTGTAAATTATCTTCAAAGTAATCCGCCATACCTTTTCCAGATATTAGCGTAATTCCATCACCCCCGCCTAGTCCGCCCGATAAACGTATAACTACACCTCTATTTTTATCGGTAAAATAAATTTTATTACCGTAAGCCGCAAAGCTTTCTGGGTTTGTGCTAATGCCGTAGTCACCTGCGTAAGGTCTCGCAAGCCCTAATACAGCAGAATTAGAAGTTAAATTAGCGCTTCCATCGGCGTTAAATAAAGCGTCTTTATTTGCCAATATATAAAAACACTTATCTTCACATAAAGTGACCATATCGGTGTCCCTAGCATACAATTTTTGAATGCTACCGTGCCTTGGATTAAGGTCTTTTGTAATAGCTTCGGCTAATATGAATTGGTTAAGATTATTTACACCTGATCTACTATTAAATATTTGTGAAAATATAAGACCTGTGCTACGATGCTCCTCCTCATACGGCTCTTCTAATACCGTAGAAACAATAGGGTTGTTATCTAAATATGTAGCCGCAAAGTCATCTCTAATCCTATTTGACTCAACTCCATTTCCAAATGCCCAACAGTTATGCCAATTTAATTCTTTAACTTGGTCGTGTTCTGCTATAGGAAATATGTCGCTTGCTGCATAATATAAATCTAAATCAACAGTTTCCTTAGGTTCTGTTTCCCAAATAGCTGGGTTATCAGACCTAAAAGTATCTCCATCTTCTATATAAGGTTTTATAATTTCTATAGGCGTCTTTGAGTTATTGTCGTTTTGAGTTAATACAGAAAGAGGTGACCATACTAATCGTTTATCCAATTCTAATTGAAATATTTTAGTTCTTTCGCTTTCAAATTTACCTATTTTTAACTGAGCGGTTCGGCTTTCTATAGTAGCGTGTACCCTTGTGGATTTTATTATTTCATAAACAGGCTTGGGGGTGGTGGGGTCATCTGTAAACCTAAATTTAGTGCCGGGAGTGTCTATAGCATTTATAAAAGTTTGATATTGTGTAGTTTCACCATAACTACCAAAATCTCTCCATAACCATCTTTTATCTGCCCACCCTCTATTTTGGTTACCTTTGCCATCATTTGCGCGTATGCTTAAAGTTATTTTTTTAGAACTTTGGCTAGCTCCATGACCTACTCTATGTTTATATTGAGTACCAGTTCCTACGCCATTTTCCCAAATTTCCGTTTTGCCATTACCAACTCCATATGTATTAAAATGCCAGTCTTCTGGACCCTTTTTTGTGCTTGTCCATCCAAGATCTTGTTTATATACAGTAACATAATCTTCTGTGGCTTTTGAGTTTAATAATTTATCTTCTAGTATTGAATCTCTATTTAGCTTAACAAAAAATCTACCCTCGTATTCTGATTTAGATTCGGATTCTTCTTTAAAAAATTCAACGTTTAATGTGCTAGAGGTTCTATTAGCAAATGTGCCATCTGTAGATGTAAAATCAACTGAATCATCAAATTTTTTGGCAAGGTATATTTCGTAATCATGAAGATCATCTCCATCGATTCTTTTAACGCTTGTTATTTCAAAATAATTAGATAAGTTTCCGGTGGAGCCAATTCTAACATAATTGTTGTTTACACCAGTGGCAACTAAATTACCAAAAGGCGCAGAATCAAAAGCATCTCCTTTTAATCTAAATGACACTCTATCTACTAAAGGAAAACTGTTTTCTGCGTCTATTAAGCCAGACGAAAAATTATGCTCAATAGCCCCTAATGATTTTTTTGATAACTTTAAAAAACTAGGCGCATTATTAGATACAGATATAACTTTATATTTTGCGGAGTCAGTAACAGCTTCTTGGTTATCATGCTCTTTTTTTAATTCTATAAATGTTTGTTCATTTATTTTATCCCTGTCTGCAGATGGAAAAGACACCCATACATTACCATCGGCCGCGTCATACACCCTATCCATTGCTAAATTGTAATACTCGCTTGCGTTTTCTTTTATAAAATACTTAAAATATTTAGCCCACGAAGGCGGGGTAGAAAGCATTTTATTTGTAACGTTTGTCGCTATGCCGCTAAAACTTTTATTTAAAATTTTAGTCGCGGTGTCAGAAGTAAACACAGGAGATTGCCTACCATACTCGTCTATATAAACAATACCTAGCTGATACGTTCTTTGCGATTTTATAGATGGGTAAGGTAATACAGGTGGCGAATAAGTTCCATCTTCATTTAAAACTTTAGCTTCAGCTATACCAAATCCAAAAATAGGTTTTACAGGCTGACCAGTTAAGGTTAGCATAGAATAATTTTGTTTATAGTTTCCGTAAATTAATCTATTTGCAACTATTTCTTGTGCTAAAGCTTGTTTGGGTATATTATCAAACGGTCTTAATATTTGGTTTGCCTCAACTATTGAACTGATTATTTCACTTTCAATAACATATAAATTATCATTCCATTTTTTAGAATCTTTTTCAATTGTATCAACTTTATAAACAGCGTTATTTCCAGTTTCTTTATAAAGCAAATCAACGGCAATAACATCTGGTGGTATATTAGATGTTACAAAATTAGATAACTCTATAACGCGAGCTGTATTAACCATAGCTTCGTTGTATGCATTTTTAGTATCATACTCAAAAGACGCGCCGGGTAAAAAAGCTGTTTGTGTAAAAGGTGAAAATACAGAATATTGATTATCTTTATACTTATATCTATAAGCAAACCTAGGAAATTTAAATTCAAATAAAGGATCATCAAGTAATAATTCTACTTCCCAGGGTAAAGTACCTGCGGGTATATCGTTGCTTATAGACTGAATGCGCCCTTTTATTAAATAAGGGCTTGTAACACCGGTAACTAATACACGAACTTCAAAATCTTCATTATATTCTGCAGCATCATCTATTAAAGAAAAAAGCAAAACATCACCTAATTTATAATCCATTTTAGATGAAAAACCAAAGGTTTGTTCAGGAGAACTGGAGTCACGTTGAGTTTGATCTCCATCAGAATCAATAGATGCAAATCTATAACTTATATTTCCTTGTATATTTCCTGCGCGTTTTGTTCTTCTCATTAAAAGATTTGGTGCAGCTAAAGGATATTTTTTAATTACACTAATATCTTGCTCAATGAAATTTCTACCGTATATTTTAGAATGAATTAAAAAATTAACTGTAGAGTTTTGCCAATCTTCTATAATAATTTTTTTAGGTTCTGTTTTATTGTCAGTCCAAAACAAAATACCTTTTAAAATATTTATACCTGTAATAATATTATCCGACGTAAAGTTTAAAAAATTTGACACCGTTTTCTTTTCTACAAGCAGCGGCTTTACTACATCTATCGTTTGGTCATATTCTGCAATTGCGTTTACTTCTGTAGAAGAAATAAACCAATAAATTTTTTCCGTCTCTTCATCTTTAATTGCACCTACGCAGGCAGCATTTGTGAGGTTAGAAATATAGTCACTATCCCAATCTTTAAAAGAAAGCGTGCTGGCATTATAAGACTTATGTATAATTTCTTTATTGCCTTTTATGTTTTCAAATGCACCCACGTCTGAGCCTTCAGATACGGATAAATCTAAATTTAACGCGTCTCTGTACTCGCCATTTGGAACCATGCGCTCATCCAGGTCTTTATTCATACGACCCTTAGCAAACACTTTTACGATTTCCGGCATATTTTAGTGCTTTATTTGTTTTCCTTTATTTCTCATTATTTGCGTAAGCTCTTCTATTTTAAGATTAGATAATCTTAGCTTTGCTTTTCTTGTAGCTGCAAATTTTTCTTTTTTAAATCTAGCGATTTGATATTCAGGTATATTTTGGCGTGCTGAAAGTATAGAATGTGCTACGTGTTTATATACCGCATCTTCAGCAAACTTATGTACAATTTTTTCATCTTCAGTCGCAACGCCGTCACTTATATATTTTAATGTAACGATTTTGTTTACCATGTTTGAATCAAAAAATATTTTATTCTTTATAGGATCTATAAAAAACGTGCCATTTGCTTGCGCCATTTCAGGCTCTAAGCCAATTCTACCTCCGTATGATTCTGAAAACTCAAATTGATCGCTTGCATTGCGCCTATCGTTTTGGGCATTGTTTTGTCTCTTTTGAAATTTTTTCCAAGTTTCAGATTCGTTGGCGGTTAGTATTTCTTCATTTTGATAATCGAATAAATATTCGTATTGATCATCTTGTAGTATAGGTAATGGGTTACTTGTTTTTCTTGCAGGGTATAAAAGTCTTTCAATACCCGAATCATCTACCCAACTTAGTTTTACATAATTAACGTAATCATGCGGCAGTATCATCATAAGCGATGGTGGTATTTCTATTTCTTGTGACTTTTCAGATTTAAATATATCATAAGAAAACTCTTGAATAGCACGCTGCATATGAAAAGAAACATCAGCTCTTTTTATTTTGCTTATAATTTTATCTTCGCCTACGTAGTTAATTATAAAATTATTTACTAAATCTTTTAGCTTAATAAACTGGTAATTTCCATAGACTTCGTCATTGCTGCCCCATAAATTATCTGGGCCGTAATAATATTGTTTTTGAGTTCCTGTAAATAAAGCCATTTATTAAGATTTTTCTTGTTGTAGTTGTTCTATTTCTTCAGCGTTAGCGACTTGATAAACACTTGGGTCCTTAACAACAAGCCCTGCCATTTCTAGTATTTTTATTACAAGTTCAGTTTCTTCAGAAGCATGCAGCTCAAAATCAACTGAGTTGGTTGCGTTGTATAATGCCTCACCAAAAACCATTTGGTATTGCCATTCAACTTTTGCTGGTTTACTTATATAATTACAAGTAACACCTGATGTTATACTGGTGGGGTAAATTTGTATTGCAGAAGAGGATGTCTGCACATATATAGGAGAATTTACTGTCGGCGCTGTTAATTTTGAGTTTATATAATGGTTTAATTCATTTTGATTAATTTTTTCAACCTCTATATATTCACCGTTATTTAAATAAGATAGCTGCCCCATTCTATAGTATGCAGGCAGAGTTCCGACGCCACCTGTTGTTACGGTGACATCTTGTCTAAATTTTTCAAATATATCAATCTTTTCATTTAGCAAATCCACTACGTCGCCGTAAGTGCTATCATTGCCTGGTAGGCGCATAAACTGATTTAAATCATAAAAGTATTGCTCAAATATATCAAGTTGTGCTTGGTTAGCAAATAAATTAAACTCTTGAGGGGTGATGTAACCTCTCTGCTCTTTATTTAATGCCGCCAGCACTCTTTGGTATACTGTATCTATGCTTACTGCCATATTTTTGTTTTTATAATAGTTAGGCCGCTATTACAACGGCCCAACCGTTATAAGCGACTTATTTAAGTCTTTTTTCTATAGATTTATAAACTTCAACGCCTTCATCAGTTTTAAACCAAGCAGCTAAAGCTGAATATGGGTTTTCATCAAATGGAACAGCCATAAGCTTTCTTCCGTTGCTTCCCCATTGAAAATTTCTTTGGTCATCACTTAATTTGATAATACCTGCCTCAACAGCTTTAATACCAAAGTTTCTTATTTGAACGTTTTCGTCGTTTGCTAATTCTAAAAATAAAGAAGGATTTCTTCGTGCCATAAGCAGCACATCACGCTTTACTTCTTTACTTGTCATAGTATTTACTTTACTACCCGCTTCCACTCTTAAAATAGCTTCTAGCATGTCTATCTCCAGCTTAGTAGCTAAATTTAACGCTTCGATCTCAACTTCTAAATAATCTAAGTCGTCTTCAGCATTTTTAACTTCATCAAGTTCAGAATATATTGAATCTTTTAACGGATGATATAATGAAAGTAATAATTGTAAATTTTGCCTCGATTTAGGAACAAACAACGATCCATCTCTAAATGCTATTTGTTCTAATGTAACCGCACCTTCTTGTTCGTCTACAAATGGTGATGGTTGGTTTGTTGCGTATCTTAATTCTCTTTGATAACCTTTTTCTTCATCAAACCACAGTAAAGGTCTTTTTGAAGTATGCTTTGTTGCAATAACTTTTACAATAGGTTGTTTATTTCCGGTTAAATAATATACGCGATCTTTAATTTCCCAATTCTTGGGCTTAGTAATTTGTCTTGTTTTCATGATATAATATAATTAAAAAAATAAAATAAACCTAGGGCCGCACAAAACGACCCTAAGTTTAATGGGTGTTATTATCCTCCAGCAGCTGCTGCAGTATCTTCAAATAAGATAAAGTTGTTAGCACCTTGTACACATAGGGCTCTTTCAGATAGGAAGTGTACATTCATTTCGTCAATATCAGAAGTGAAGTTTCCTCCTACAGAACCAGTGATCCAAGACTTCATTCTACGATCGTCTGCTTCAGAAGCTCTGTAACGCACGTGTAGGAATGGTCGTTGAATGTTTTTACCTAGTGTTTGGTCATATACTGTAGATACGCCAGCAGGCACAAGTACCCCGTCGATATCATCAGTCATACCACGTGTAGCTGCATCATTTAGATATTTCCAGTCAGTTTTGTAGAAGTCATAAGAACCTCTGCGGAAACCGCTGAATCCTAAATTAAGCGCCATATCTTCGCTGTTTTCAAATACGCCATAAGATGTACCGCCAGTTCCGTAAGAATTAGCGCGTGCTAGCATATTATCAATAGACAAAGAAGTGTCACGATCTAAGAAAAGCATATTTTCTTCAATAGCCCCTTGCTTATCAAGTTCTTTGAGAATTAAATCAAATTCTCCTAAACCAGTAAGACCTGAAGCATTATCAAAGTCATGATCTTGGAATACAAGGCCGCGGCTTTCAATAGCTGCAAATAGACCTTCTGTACCTCTTACATCAGCACCTGAGTCAGCACCTGCGTTATCAAGAATGTTAATAGTTTGAGTTGCTTTTTCAGCTTCAACCATTGACATTTCTAGATAATCTTCAAAGCGTAGACGAGTTTCGTGCTCAGATTTCAAATACCATAGATATCCAGACGTACCCATTTCAGTAGTTACTTCAACCCACCCGATTTGAGCAGTATCAGAACCATTGATTGAATATTTATCTTTTAGGATAATAGGGCTATTTGAAAACTTTTGGAAACCAGCGTCAACTGATCCAGACATACCAGCAGAACCTTTGCCAAATTCTGAACCATATACAAACACTTTTAGTGCAGGCGCAGGATCAGCGACAAAGCTTGCGGGCCAAGTAGCAGATGTTAAAGGGTAAGCTTCAATGCTATCCGCTGCAACAGACTGTACAAAAGCTTTTACAGTATCAGTACCTTTAGAAACAACAATTGTTTGGTTTGGACGAATAGCATGTCCAGTAATATTAATTGTTTTTTCAGTGTTACTTGAGGTACTGCCTAGTGTTGCGTTATCATATGCAATATGCAAACGCCCTTGCTCAGTCCATACAACTTCGTCAGAAGCCATAGGCATTTCAGCACCTACCATACGCAAGAAAGAAGAGATAGAACGATTTCCGTAACGCTCTACTTCTTTTTCATATACTTCTGGCAGAAACTGCTTAGTAAAGTTAAAGTCGTTGTCTCCGATAGAAAGATAGTTTTTATCAAACAACGTTTTTGTTGGTGATGGAGTCAATCCAGCTGGAAAGGCTCCTCCTGTTTGAAAACTCATTTTTTATAGTTTTAATTAATTATTTTCTTATTTTTACTCTTAATCTTGAAGAATCGTCACCAGATACTGCTTTAACAGTAAGCCCAGACGAAGATGTAACTTTTTCATGTACCCCTCTCGGATCCATCTTTACATTCTTAGCCTTAGAAATACTTTCTTTTAAAGCATCTGCACGACCTTGTTCATAAAAGTGTTGAGCAATTTTATCTGTATTCATAGCTGTAAATAAAGCTTTGTGATAACCTTTAGCATCTTTCATAGTATTTTTTTCATCCAAAAACTTTTGAACAAAATTGTTTATGTCAGACTGGGCTTCTTTCACTTCATTTATTTGCTTTACATTGTATCTATACTTTTTATCACCAACATTGTATTCAAAACCTTTGAACGAGTCAGAGAAAACATCTTGAGTTTTCTTTTTAAATATAGATTTTTGCTGCTCTGCAACTTTCGTGATTTCTTCATTCTCTTTATTATAGCGGTTAAAAAAATCGACAGCTTTTTGTTGATCAGCTGTTAATCTTGAACCCGCTTTAATTTCTTCATAATATTGACTTTTTAATCCTTCTAAAGAGCTTTTTGCTTGGGCAACCTCTTCTTTAAATCGCAGCTGCTTACGCTTTACTTCTCTTTCTTCGTCAACCTCTTCGTCATATGAAAAGTTGTCTTCAATTAAAAAATCAATTTCATCCGCAGATAAGTGCGGTTTATTTTTTGTATAATATTCACGCAGCAATGCCATATCCTCTACATCAGAGTAATCTTTGTTTAGTGCCACGTAGTCTTCAAGTGTGCCTCCTGTTTCATTAATGAAGTCCACAACTTTTTGTATATTTTCAGGAAGAGGTTCTCCTGTTTGCTGCGCTTCTTCTATTACTTCTTCTACTTCTTTAGCGAGCTCTTCAGCTTCTTCTTGTATTTCCTCTTCTGTAATCTCTTCTAATACCGTTTCTTCAGCCCCATCATCTGTAATGGGCTCTTCATTTTGTTCGGGCTCCCGTACTTCTTCAACCACTTCTTCGCTACTTGGCGTGTCTTCGGGTTGTTCGACAGTATCATCGCTTGCATCTGTGCTTTGCTCTTGAACGGCATCTTCGTTAGTTTCTAAATTTCTTAAATCAATTTTTACTACATTAGGATCTTCTTCTTGCTGAGGCTCAACTATTTTAGCCTCTACAATTGGATCCTGCGTTTGTTCTTGCTGAACGTTTGCTTCTTCTTGGTTTTCCATGATAAAATATTATATAATTATATACACTATAGATTACTTGGGTTCAAAAGAACCTAAGTCAAAATCACCGCTAAGTATATCATTTCCTGATGATTCAAATACTTTTGGTGGTAAATTGTTTTTTCTTTGATTAATTAGCTCGCTTTGTTGGCTAGCTTGTATTTTTGTTCGCTCGTCTTTGCGATCCTCTTTTTCTTTAATTGCTTTCTTTTGACCATCAACTTCTATGCCTTTGAGCTGCATGTTCATTTGAAACTCTAACTGCATTAATTCTTTTTTAAGCTGCGCTTCTTGGTTTAGCTTATTACTATCTATTTGCGCTTTTATCTTTTCTAATTCTGCTTTTTGAGAAGTTAGCGCTTGATTCTTTTGAATCTCAGCTTGCGCGGCAACTTGTTGAGCCTGTGCGTTTGCGTCGGCCTGCGCTTTTATGTTTTCTTGTTGTATTTGCTGATCGCGCTCTTGTTTCTTTTGTCTTCTTATTTTAAGCAATTGATTTGCTAGTTTGATATTTCTTATATCTCTAATATCTATAGCGTCATCTAAATCAATGAGGCCGGCTGACAGGGCGGTTTGAATATTGTTTTCTAATAATTGTTTTTCTTCTTCATCAGGCGTTAGCTCTAAAAATATACCAAAGTCTCTTAAATGTAACTGTGATATTTCGTCTAACGTTGCTACATTATGCGCGCCTATGCTTTGTATAAACGCTTCCGCTGTAGGCGAGTATTCTAATATATCAGATATGCGCATTGATATCGCCTCTGCTACTTCAGCTGTTAAAAACAATCCGCTTTGTAATATATGTCTTGTAGCTGTATTAGAGTTTGCGGCGGCTAATTTTTGTACGCCCACTAATGCGTTTTTATCAGGCATGCTTCCGTCACGTGCTTCATTTAATCCCGTCACGTCACGAATCATTTGTAAATAATAATTATACGTATTAATTAATACACCTAATTTATTACCGCCACTTCCGCTTGTAATTTCTTGAATAGGTATTTTACCTGGATTCATATCACCTTCGGATGTAAACGATCTTCCAATTACAGAACCTGTTTGGAAAAACATGTTTAACGCTTCCTGTGGATTATAGTTTGTACCATTACCTAAATCAATCTCTGCAATACCGTCTGCATCTAAATAAACACCATCAGGCACCATCCGTGACATTACCTGCTGTAATTTTAAATGTGTAAGCTGAATCATATCAGCAAATCCGGTTATACGGCTTACTAAAGATTCAACTTTTCCTTTATACATACGAGGCGCAACCATCGCATAATTTGTTTTAACTTTGGTCACATCACTTTTAGGGCGCATCATATTTTGGGCCATTTCCCATTTAAGTAACTTATCGGTGCCTAATATTAATGCGCCTTCATATAACACCTCTAATGATCTCGAAACTTTTTCAAACCTAGTTCTTTCATCTTTTGGCGGATCAAACTGGTCCGTTTTTATTAATGCTTTTTCTGCACCACTAGCGGTAGATTTAATTTTGTAAACTTCATTCATATAAGTTTTATAATTAAAATACAAAATTTGCACCGAGTTAGCGTCTACATTATTTGTTTCATTTAATGTCCTATGATAAAAGTCAGTATTATACACGCCTTGCTTAGTTATATCTTCTAAGTCTTCGTTGGTTAAGTTCGGAAACTGAACTTTAAGTTCGTTAATAGGTATTGTTTTAATCTCACCTATATAATATATATCATCAAAATATGGCGAGTCTGTATATGAATAAACTAAATCTGCAGGGTCAACGTATTCAATTTTAATTCCTTCAGAAGTGCTAAAGGTTGTTTTAGCTGCACCAATACCTAATACTGCTAAATCATAATAAAATTGTTTTTTAATTAACTCATATCTGTTTTGGTCAAATACCGTGTTAATAGCTTGCTCCTCCGCTAACTCAACAGCTTGTTTATATGATAATTGCATATGCACCGAAAGCTCTTCTTCAGAAGACGGTAACGTTGTTGGCTCATTTTCAAATAAGTTTATACCAAACTTTTGTTGAACAAAGTTATTTAAATCTTGCGTTTTCATATCACGCAAAATTGATTCCATATATTTTGTTCTTTTTTCTACACCGTAAGGATCTTGCGAGTATGCTTTTACGTCGTATGTTCTTTCAGCAATACCATTAACAACAATATCAACAAACTTAGGTATGATAGGTACAGGCTTCCAGTCTAAATTAAGATAAGACAAATCACCATTAATAGACAACTCGTCTTTATACTTTTGCACTGGCTGCTCACCTCTCGCATACAACCTTAGCTTGTGATATTGGTTTTGATTATTATAAAATCTAGTAGTGCCAGAGTCTCTCTTGAACCATTCATGCTCAATAGCTTTAGCAACTTTTAGCCCATACTCTGAACTAATTTTTTCTAAATCGCTTGCGACTTGACTTGGAAAATAACTTTTTACAACTGACTCAGCCATACTAATCTATTATTTGCGATCTTAGACCGCTATTTTTATATTTTGAAAAACTTAAATTAAGTTTAGTTTTATTTGTTTGTCCTATTGGTGAATATAAATGCCTGTTACAAGCCATAATTGCTAATCCTGAACTTATAGCAGCATCAAATTTTGTTCGCTTATTTATATCAAACTTAGCCCAATCATTCAATGTTCTGTTAAAATATATATGATTGTTTATACCATTTTCATTATTACCTACATAAGATTGAATATAAGTTTCAATAGCAGCGGCATGCGCTTGCTTAATATCTTCAGACGAGTTTGGTATACCGCCTATTTCTTTTTCGGCTATTGATAATTTATTCCATATTTTATCAGGTCTGCTCATCGAATAACCTCTATAACCTCTTCTCTTTAAATAATACAATAATCTAGGTTTGTTATTTTCAGCAAGCAGCGGCATACCATAAAAAACCAAAGCCATAAGAACATCTTCAAAAAAAGTTTCTGCTGTTTGAGGCCTAGCTATATATTCTAAAAAAAATGAGTTAGACGGGGCTTCTTCCATACTAAACTTAGTAAGCCCGTGCAAAGCGCCTTTAGAGCCTTGTCCGTCGGTTGTTCCTGATATATCATATGAATCACAGCCGAAAGCTCCAACATGTTCATTACCCGGAAATCGCCTGCCATTTTTTACAGTTGATTTGTTTTGCAATCCAATAGGAGGCACCCAGCTAACATTAAATCTACCGTTGCTATCTGGTAAAAAAATTACTTTTGTATCTTTTACGCCGTACTCCCATTGGAAATTACCGCGGTTAACAGTATTATGAGCTACTTCTTCATTATAATCTATTTGCTCATATATTTTAGCTAGATTAAATATACTATTTTTAGTTTCGTCTCTAAAAGCGTGCTCTTCTGTACGTGGGAATTGACGATAATATTCATTTAAGCTATCCTGGTCGCCTTTTAATCCATCAACCTCATTATCCCAATGCTCGATAACCCCGGTGTCTATAACGTCTCCGTATGGTCCCTCAGCGAACGTTTTTGGCGTATTGAATACAGGGTGTCCATAAGTATCAATGAATCCTTCGTAATTCCACTCCATAGGTATAAACA
>Ga0315330_10000084_pt1 | contig 46139 bp, 85 predicted proteins | sample M140m34915metaG_FD_203453 | JGI IMG/M metagenome (GOLD analysis project Ga0315330, IMG submission 203453) | Ammonia-oxidizing marine archaeal communities from Monterey Bay, California, United States - M1 40m 34915 | ecosystem: Environmental > Aquatic > Marine > Intertidal zone | place: USA...
TTGTCTCTATACTATGACTATACCCTATACTACTATCTTAGCTTATATTATTCGGGTTACCGATTTCGGATTTGGTTGTAGAAGAATTCTGCCTGTCTTATATGTGCCTCTTTATTTTGGTGATAATCCACACAATGGTCTCCCACATAAGAATCATAGAAAAGTGTGTGGTCACTAAACATCCAATCTTTATAGGTATTATGATTATCAAATATTAATCTTCTATCAGGTTGTATATCACCAATTAGATTATGCGATGGATTTTCAGTCATCCACCAAAACCATTGTAGATTGGTATTACTCATTATATTGAATATTCCTTCAGTCCATCTTCTTAACATTTCTTGTGTATCTCTTCCATCTTCTCTAAACCTCTTCAATTCTGTAGTATCAAACTGTCTACTGATTAAAGGTAATTGAATTATAATCCAATCATCACTTTTCCAATCTGCCGTATCTTTCATCATTGTATCATATACCTCTATGATACCACTACCTTCTTTACCTCTATTTTCTATTTGAATATGTTGGTGTGGTTCTTTGTATCTGTATTCTAATTTGGAACATAAGATATCAACCCAATTTTCCTCTGAACCCCAAATGTATCTTCTTTCGGGTGCTCCTTTATCTGTTGCATGATATTGGTTATCTGATACGTTATCTCCTCTGTAATCAAATTCCCACATTCCTTGTGTAAAAGAACAACCATATGTCCACAATATACTATTAGCCATTATATAAGATTTTTATGATAACTTTGTTTTTCAATTCCACCTCTTCTTCTAAACCCTTCAAGTTCATTATAGAATTCCCTTATCTCAGGTAACCTTTCTTTAATCTCATTTCTTATCTTTAACTTTCTCCTCTCAAGATTCTTAGGTGAAATATCTAAAGGTTCTTTTAATGTAATAAAGTTCCAATCTATCATCAGATTATATACTCTCATAGCTATCATCTCCGACCAAGCTAATCCTCCGTGGAAGTCATTCCATATACCATGTGTTTCTTTTCCAAACCCATATCCCATCTTTGGTATATCATATTGATGACCACAACCACCAGCAATACCACCTACAACCCTAAACTTAAAAAGTTTATCGTGCCACATTGGTTTGTAACAAAATGCATTGGGTAGTGGAACTAAGAAATTTAAATCCATCTCTTTCATCCAAGATACAAAGGTAATTTGATTTTGTTCTACTCTTCTTAATACATCTCCTTCATCATGAGTACATTTTAGGAACTCAGTCATCATAGGAGCTATACCATTTAGATATTGTTCCTCATCTTTAAAAGTTTCTCTATGATAGTCAAATACAGGTTCTACATCTTGTTTATATAATAAACCTTCTCTATCAGGTTCACCCATATCATAGTTAACTAAAAAATGTTTTTGTTTTTCTACCGACCAAAATGATGCTCTTGATGTATCTGAGAATTCTATTAGAAATAAATGCTCTTTTGGATTAAACGTAGGTTTTGATACTATCTCCCAAATCTTACGATAGGTTCTTTCATTACCCCAACCACATCTACCATAGTTATGAACATAATCACCTTTTAGTTTTTGATGAGTTGCACTGATTAATTTTTTTAATTGACCAGGCCAACTGAAAGGAAATGATGTTTTTTCTTTAGGATATTCTCCGATATAGGGTTTGTAAATGTGCTTTACTTCTTCGTATTTCCACCATTCGAATCCCCCACCTTCGGTAAAAGAACTACCGAAGCAATGTATTTGTTTAATCATAATAGAACCTGTATTTTAATAAATATAATATTTATATATAAATGGTTAATAAATGTTTAACAAAGTTATCTGTATAGGAGATTCCTATACCAACGAACATAGACACTACGAAAACAATAATATTGATTTCAAACAATTAGGTTACGAGTTTAAATCCTATCCCCAACTATTAGGTGAACATTATGGGTGTGATTGGGAAACATTCGGTAGACCGGGTATGCCAATGCCATACTCATTACAAATCCTCATAGATAAAATCGATTACATACAGAGTTTTGATAACCCATTAGTAATTTATCAGTTCGGATTTTTTGATAATTTGATATTATCAACAAGTGGTGGGGATTATGTAGAGTGGAAAGATATAGCCGCAGAGACTATGGGTGCTCCTTCTAACAATAATTCCGAAGTATTACCCAACTCCAGACACCAAGTTATCAATCATAACCTAAATTTCTTTGAAAATATACAAATGAGTAAGTTAGAAGCAGTTGGGATGATGACTTTTTTAGAAAAATTTGGTGATTTAACGAATTATCACCTTATTGAGCAATTTTTATCTATAGCTAAACTACTAAAACGTTCAAATATAGATATTTATGGAGTATTTTTCTCTCATAGTAAGAATATACAGGTACCTAAACACAATAATATACTTCATATGGGTAGAAGTGGGTTCGGATTGGACCTGATAACTGAACGTTTGGATGATATTTTTCCACAATTTAACGATACACATAAAACAACTAAGGGAAATCAAGCGATTGCAGATGAAATTATTAATATTTTGTTAAAAAAATTAGATAAAGCCGCTTGGCATCGAAAAAATCCACCAATAGTAGACAATTTAATATGAAAACATTCGTAATTACACTAAGTAACAATAAAGATTCGGTTAAATCAACAAAAAAAGTACTTGAAAGTGCAAAAAAAGTTGGATATTCTGAAAAAATAGAACTTTTTGAAGGAATTTTACCAAATGAGTGGGAAAAATACCTTCCATATGAAAATTATTTCTATAATTACCCAAGACCCGACAATGTTGGTGCTTGTTTTGCTTCACATTACCTATTATGGAAGAAATGTGTGGAATTAAATGAACCAATTTTGATTTTAGAGCACGATGCACTCTTTATAGATAATATTCCTGATGTAAATTTTCAAGGATGTATTACTTTTGGTAGACCGAGCTATATAAAACCCGATACTATGATTTGGGATGAACCAAAAGATGGAGTAAACCCAATAATTCAGGTAAATTTCTTAGGTCATCACGCTTATGCTCTAAAACCCCATGCTGCTGAACTATTTTGTGATGATGTAACAAAAAGACCGCTTGGAGCTAACGATATGTGGATGGATACAAAGAATTATGGGTTCTTAGAGGAGTATAGACCCTATCCAGTCATAGCTGATACTGATTTTTCTACAATCCAAGCACCTGTTTTAGTAAAACCTGCAGAAGATAACCCATTAGAATACTCAGATGACCCTAATAATGTAGAAAATATTATGAGAGGGTATAGAGAGCAGTTCCCTGGTCTAAAATGTTGGGAAGAAGGAAGTAAAGAACACACATATTTGATGAAATACTACTCACAAACTATATTAGGACCACAATCTAAACGATTTATTGATGTATAATAGAACTGGAAAGTATATGGAAGATTGGGAAGAAATAATCGATGGATATTGGGAATACGATAGTTCTGCATGGATTTGGAAACCAATAGATACCAATAAATTTCTTTTAGTTAGTTGGAGAATGGCTGGTTCTGAGTTTGCTAAGGAATTAATAAGAGAAAACTTTCCAGAAACAACACCTAATAGCTGTTGGGCTAAATCTCACATAATTTTAGATAAAGAACTCACAAAAAAATTGATTGATGCAGGAACAAAGGTGTTTGTGATAATATCAGACCCAAGAGATATAACTTTAAACCTAAACTTCTTTGATAATGGAATGCATATATCAGAATATGATTATGAAATGTGGAGGTATAACAACATAACAGGCGATAAGTTATTTTTTAATGAAGTTGCTGATAAACAGATAGCTCTGATAAACCACTACAAAGAATGTTTTGGTGATAATTGTATAGTTCTAAGATATGAGGATTCATTACATTACCAAAAAGAATTTCTCAACAAAGTATCAAACTTATTAGGAACAACACCATTGGGTATCGATGGTGCTGCAAAATATAAACGTTCAATATATAAAAACGTTGGTGATTTCAATCGGTTCTTTACTAAAGAAGCATTAGATGGTCATTATAATGAGTATAAGAAATATTACGAAGAATGGAACTATCCGTTTGAAGGATTAGTTAATCAGTTAAAATACGATTGGTTTTATAAACCAATGGATAGTATGGGATTAGCCAAAGTCAAAGAAGAAAAGAAACCTCTACCACCACACATAATATAGATGAATCCTAAAAAGAACGTTATCATAGTTTCAGCAAGAAGAAGTGGAACACATCTATTAACTGATTTAATAGTCAATAATTTTGGATACGAAAGTATTAACAAAAACTATCTTGATTATGCTGAGTTCGAAAGAGCTGGGTTAAATGGGTTTCAAGAACTAATAGATGCTGGTAATAAGGTAATGTACACCCACACACATGATTATAAAGATTATTATAAACGTAATCACTCAAATGATTTAGGTGATGATGAAAAATTAGATAAAATATTTTCTGAATCTAAAATTATATTAGTTTATAGAGATATTAGAGATATAATAAATTCTTGCTATCATAGACCAAAAATAAAAAAGAAATACGAATCATTTACTGACTTCTATGAAAACTTTGATTTCGATGGATATGAATTGATTGACCAAAGCTACGATAATATTTTTGAGTTGTTACTCCAATATTATAAGAATTGGTTTTCGGTTTGGATGGCTAAAGAGATTATGGGGTTAGATATGGAGATAATATCATTTGAAGAGATAATAGAAAAATACGATTCTTCGGTAAATAAAATAGGAAAGTTTTTAGAACAACCAATAACCAATAAATACTTTAGACGTAAGCAGATTGTTGATGTTAGATTACCTAATAAAAATAATGAAAATATTATTTACACAACCAACGATTTCAGAAACGGAAAGATTGATGATTGGATTAATACTATGGATTATGAATTTGGAGCAAAGCTGGGTGAAAGATATCATATAGAATTGGGAATAGGAATCAAATGCTATTTAGAGGATACAAAAATAAATAAGTACCATACTCCAGAAAGAGATAAATTTCTAATAAACTATAAAGATTGGAACTCAGAAGCAGATTATATAAACAATGAGTTAAAACAATGTAAGATAAAACTTGAACCATTTGATAGTAAAAACCTTATTAAAAACAGATATAGAAACGCTATACTTACTAAAGGTGATTTTAGATATTTTCATAAAGTTTTTTACTACGATGATTATGTATTAAAGTTTATATATCCATGTAAAGCAACATTAGACAAACTAACATTCAACACTACAGTTCCTCCATCATCTGTAAAACAACAATTGGCAATTTTAAAAACAAATGAAATATTGTATAATCTTGGGATAGTACCTAAGTTATATGATGTGGGTATTTACAATGGAGTATTGTTTATTATCCAAGAGAGATATGAGGCAAGTCAAGTACTCTGCTCTAAATATAATATATACCCTAAGTGGGATGATTGGCAGTGGCCTGTTGCATTAGAGGTATATCCTAAAATGTTATCCCACTTTAACAAAGCAATTGAACATAATATCCTACTAACTGATATAGTTAATGTATATAATTGCGCATTAGATAGTAATGGTGATTTAAAATACTTTGATTTAGATGGTATCAAACTCTTCGATACCAAAGAAGATATGCTAAATTCAGAAGATTACAAAAATATTATGGGTATTTTCTCCGAAGTAGAGAAATATTGTTAATAACTTTCTAAAAATAATTCACTTTTTCCTTGGATTTCTCGACTATTATCGTTATATTGTACTTGTAAAATTGATAAAAGATTAAAGTATGAATGTAAAAGTAAACGATAAAATAACTTGGAAAGATAAATATGGTAGATTGCTACCAGGAATCGTAACAAATATAGGTAAATTTGATGATATACCTGACCTTGACTTGAATGGGTGTATCGGTATCAGTGCTCCTACCTTCCTACCAATTAGTAAGGAATGGAATAACGCAATAATTGACCCTTTCCAAATAATAACAATTGAATAATATGAACTTAGAACACAATCCCCAATTAATCGAATTAAAATCAGTAGGGAGCTGGTTAGATAATGAAAAAGGTATTATATACCCAATGATGAGTAATGGAGAATACTTCATAGAAGAAGGAATATCCTTAAAAGAAGATGAGGTTGCTTCCGATTGGTGGGATGCACTTACAAAAGAAGAGTATAATATATGTAAAAAATGGTATTAGTATGAGAATAGGATATAAAAAATTTAAAGAAATTAAAAAGTGGTATGGTTCATCTGATTTTGAAATCGGATATGATAGAAGTGCATTAACACTTAGATTTGGATATTGGCAAAAAGTAGATTTTGAAGGATTACAACAAATACTACCAGATTACTTCGAAGTTACGGAAAATCTTGTAGATGAAGATGATGATTGTGGAGCACTTTTCAATTACATAATTAGACAAGCATATTAATAAAAAATAATTGATATTTTCCTTGGTTATCTCGATTTTTTTTCGTATATTTACCTTGTAAATGAGTGATAATAAACCCTTAAAATAGTAAAGATGTTAAAAGAAATGAATTTAGGATTAGTTAAAATGAATGAGAGTAAAACTCAACTTTACGGAGTTCAGTATTACAAATCTAAGTGGGAGAGAAACTTAGGAGATACACTTAATATAGATGGAGAAAAGTGGTTAGTTGGTATCATCGGTGATACTAAAAATGATGTGATTTCTGCTTTGAATGTGATTGTTAAAAAACATAACTCCGTAATCAACAAAAAGAATTATCAAAAGAGAAAAGAAGAAAAAATCATTATGAATAATATTCTTAATGAAGTAATGAAAGACTTAAATCTTTAATATATGAATAGTAAATTAGAAATATGGTTAGATTCTGTTAATAAGTATATTGCAGATGATTACAAAAAAAACTTCCCTTCATTAGAACCTAAACAACTTACATACCGAAAAGGTAGAAAGTTTGTTAAGATTTTGGATGGTACTTCTGTATGGGGATTCGTTTCAATGAAACAATGTGTACACAGAGGTTCTTTGGTGTGTGTTGGTGATTTGTTGAAAGCAGAAGGTTGGAACTCTCCAGCTAAACATAGTAGAGGAAATATATTTGATGGTTCGGCTAAATACACAGTTTACGGACCTGCATACTTAAAATAATAAAACTTAAAATTATGAACGTATTAGTAAAACCTAAAGTAACAAAACCCTGGTCAAAAGAAATGTATGATTACAATGACAAGGTAGCAGATTTGATGAAAAAGAATATTCTGACATCGATTCATACAAACAGAAACAATTTTGATAAACTCAATCAACTTATGGAGTTGTGTGGTGGTATTAAATATGGTGATGGATACACTATTGATGAACTTTATTTGGATGTTAACAACGAAGTTGAAAATGTTCAGAACTATTGGTTGGCTGAAGAATATCCGTATTCAGTATCAAAAGGATTGGTACCTGAAGTAATGTATGAATTCGTTGGGTATGGAAAATAGTTGGTATTATAGAGAGATGGGCTCTCGAAATAAAAAAACAGGTAAGTTATCTTACTACAATGTAAGAGTAACAAATTACCGAATAGATGATTGTGAATGTCCTGCTAGACAATTCCGTTCTTATTCCCCATGTAAACATATGAAACGATTGCAGGAAAAACTAACACATTTGAGTATATGATAAAAACTTTTTTAAAAAATGAATTAGCAACAGACCTATGGGTCGGTTTAAATGGTGGACACATCACAACAGATGAATACGCCGAAATGATGGAAGTTCAACAACTTTCTGAATCAGTACCTTCTTCGGAAGAGTTAGATTGGGAATGGCATTATATGTACGACTAATGAAAAAGCACTTACAAAAATATATAGGTTGGTACTTCTTAGTAGCATCACTTGGATTGATTATAGGAGAAGAATACTTTACAGGTTTCCTTATAGGATTAATAACTCTTTTAAAAATACCACCATTCGATTGGATAGGCAGAGCTATGGATTGGGCTGCTGGAATCGGAGTTTATTGGGGATTGAAAATGAGAAGTTGGAAGGAGAAACAAAATAAACCAATCCAAGTGGTAGTAACAATAGTTGCAATAATTCTTATATTATTAATATGGTGGTTCATGCCAGAATGTGAACTATGTTAAGAAAAACTTACATATGGTTAAGAGTATTCTTTATTAGGATACCAAAAGAAATAAAACTCAAATTCCAAGAGATGTATGATATGGAATACTTTAGATAAATAAATTATGAAAAAACTAATTTGGGATTTGTACAACACAAATCAAATATCAATGGAAGTGGCTCAACAATTGTTAGATTGCCACTATAACAGACAACCATCATATGGAAGGTAAAGAAACAACGGTAGCATATCTACCAAAAGGATGTCGTAAGGTTAGGGTAGAAGTATTCCCCTACCACGTCGATAGGATTATTAACGCTAGAGCTAGAAAACCTATTATACCAAATGATGCGCAGATTTTGGACATCGGTGTAGGTGATAATTTTGAAGCTAAGTATAAAAAGAAATATAAGGTATGAAAAGAGATTACAGTAAACCAGTCGCATGGCTAATTATATTAATTATAACGTATGTGATATGGAGTAATATATTTAAACTAATTTTTTAACTATGGATATAAACTTAATTATGGGTTATATTGTAATGGGTATAGTATGGGTAATGATATTAGAGTATCTATCTACATTAGGACAAGAGAATGAAACCTACGGAGAATCGGTAGAATCTTGGACAATGGTAGAAAGGATATGGAATATAATCATATGGCCGCTAACCCTTATGATGATGGCTCAAAAATTTTATGAACACTTTAACAACGATAACAATGGGGAGAATAATTAAAAGAAAACGATTAAAGATTAAAGAACAACAACGTATGTTCAAAGGAGAGGATACTACATTCTATGAGTTAATAGAAGGTAAGGAGTCAAAAGGATTATACATTAGTGAGGATAAGTGTAAAGAAGCTCTAAAAAAATTACGAGCCCTTAACTACGGAACTAAGATAAGTAACTCAACGAAGAGTGGAGTTGATAGAGGGCATTATGCCGCTCACAAATTATTCACTTCGGAGTTATCATATTAAACCAAGCTCGGTACAAAGGCATTCCACTTCCTTCTCAGCTTGATATAATTCAGGAAGGGTAAAGAGGTCGGTATCTTGGTAAACCTTATTACCTTCAGTATATACAATAACACAATCCTTCAACGATTGGATACTTCTAACAGTATGTACAGAGAAGTCTCCGATGTATATCAAAGGGGTACTATTGTTTACTCTATCGTATCGTTGTTGTAAGTTTAACATAAATTAAAAATATAAATATATATAAGTATGGAATTAGAATGGAGTGTAGTGAGTAACCAACTAATAGAAGCAAGTTTAGCTGGAAGTGGAGTAGTACTATCTGTTATGGTACTATATTTAATTGCTGGAAGAATCTGGCGCTGAATAACTATCAATAGAAAAGAAATAAAAAAATTTTTAAAATTCGACTCGATGAACGATAAAATGATGAATGATTTAGTTTACCTTAAATGTAAAAAGATGATTGGTGAATCTTATGTACAACACGTAGTTGGTTGTAGGAATTACATCGAATTATATTATAAGAGATTTAATGATAAAAAAAGATATGACACCCTTATCTCAATTTGGAGAAAACACTTCCGTTAGTTGTCTGCTGTCGTACTGTCATACTTTCGGTGTCTATGTTTTTTGCTGTCTGTCTTGTCTGTCTGCTATTATAACTATTAGATAAAAACAAAAACGAATGAAAAACTTTTAAACAATTTATTAACAATGGGGAAAAAACGATTATTTACTTTTGGATGTTCACATACAAGCTATGACTGGCCGAGTTGGGCTAATATACTATCTTTATCTTTTGATGATTTCTACAATTTCGGATTAGCTGGTACTGGGGATTTTAGAATCCTTAATCAAATCCAACGAGCTAACGAAAGGTTTAAGTTTGGTAAAGATGATTATATTGGAATCGCATTGAGTTGTAATTACCGATTTGATACCATAGAACGAAGTGGGACAAGGTGGATTGGTTTAGGAAGTATGTTTGATGAAAAATACCACAAAGTTAAATTTCTAAGAGAACTAAATGATTTTGGTGGATACGAAAGGAAACTAACAATAATCAAATCAATAAAACAACTATTGGATAATACAGAAACCAATTATAAAATGTTTAACTCATTTCATTTAGGATTACACCACTCTCCAGAATCTAATACCATACGTGGGATTACTAAAGGTAATGCTCAAAACCGAATGGAGAAAATTATGGATGAGATTAAAACTTTATGTGGTGCTAATAAAACACTATTTGATTATCAATATCCGTGGGGAAGGAGAGGTTCGTATAAAATAGATGGTGTAACGGATGGACATTATAATATACCCATTCATTTGGATTTGGTAAAAGGAGAGTTTGGTGATTGGCATGATACTAAACACGATACTGTAGTTATGGATTGGCATAAAAAAATGCCCAAAGATTCATACTCTTTACAAAAGATGTTTCACTGGTTGACATATAAACAATATGAAATGATTGGAAATGAACTCCGTAATCCCGAATATGATGGTACTGAAACTATAATATGATTTGGGAAGGTAAAGAAGTATTACATTTGGTTTTAATGAAAGACCCGTTTCAACGAATAATGAATGGTACGAAAAAGATTGAATATAGAGATAGAACCGATTATTGGAATCGTAGATTATATGGTAAAGATATCAAATGGATTTACTTTCAGTATGCATACCACAAAAATCCAACACATATGGTAGTTGAAGTAACTGATACTAAAATTACCGATAGGTGGGAATTGTATTTAGGTAAAATAATTCATTTAGAAAATAAACACTTATGAGTGGAGAAGAAATAATAGAACGATTAGAAAAGGTTAAAAAGTTAATTGATGAGGATAATACCAATCAAGCTAAACTAAACATCAACTATATAGTAGATGATATTTTTATGTACAAAAATAATTGTTTATGATATATTTTAAATTCAATTTAGCTGAATCAACTGATTTCTCTAAAGAAATAAACCTTAGAGAACACAACACAATAAACAAAGATATTGAGTTTATGATTGATTTGATAAACAAAGAATTGGATTGGGATGATATGTACACAATTGAAGATGTTAAGAAAAGATTAGATGATGGTGTAGTTTATCATATGTTATACGAGAATGATGTTCCAATGGCTATTAGGTGGTTATATGATGTGAGACCAAACGTTTATGGTTTTAATGGATTTATAAGTAAAAAACGGAGTGATGGTATATCTCATAAATTCTTTGAACAATCAAACAGAATATTATATAACAAAGGATACACAACATTAGCAGGTTATTGTGATGATTGGAATCTTAAAATAATTAATAGACTAAATAAGATAGGAGGATTTCAATTAATATCGGTTCATATGTTTAAAGATATTATTGGAGCCGCAAAAAAGAAAATATATTTTTAATGATTTTCCTTGGATATTTAAAATATTTTTCGTATATTTACATAGTAAATAACATAATATGAAATACGACCCAAACAATCCTTTGACTGATGAAGAGTTAGATAAGCTCGGAAAAGATGACTTTGATGGATTCTTAGAATACTTAGATGGTAAAACTGAACACCTAAAACAATTCAGTAAACCTCTAAGTTCTTATCATACCAAAAGATTTGCTGCTTTGGATAAAGCACAAAAGGGTGAGAAGATTACCGATGAAGAATTGAAATATGCTGAAAAGGTTGGTAAAGAGAATGAAGAAAAAGCTAAAGCTAAAATTGCAGATAGATTAGCTGAATATGAAAAGAACCATCCAAAGTATAAGGATGAAGGAATCAAAAATATAAAAACACACCGCTCACAGTGGTTTGATTAATGAAGAACGTATTAGATTTACATGGTATGAACCATAACGAAGCAATAGAAAAATCAGAAGATTTTCTATTAGAGTTATCCGTAACTCAATACTTTGATGGAACATTAATAACAGGCAACTCTCAATCGTTGCAAGAAAAAATAATTAAATATGTTTTAAACAAACATAATTTTAACTACTACATTCCAACTTGGAATCAAGGAACAATAATAGTATCACAATGAAATTAGATTTTAGAGCAAGAACAACCTATACAATCACAAAAGTAACTGAACCAATGACATTAGATTCAGAGAAGTTTAGAAATGTTGAACCACCATTTAAAGGTGAAACTGAAGAAGAGTTTTATGAATATATCTCAACCAATCTTAGTAATTGGGAAGGTGAAGAGTTTTTAGAGAACAACAAAGATAAATTTACTGAAGAAGAAGAACAAGATATGTGGAATACGTTTATAGAATATCCATCCATAGAGATGTTTGATTCAAGATATAAAAGTGATGAAGTTGTTACAGATGGAGGTAAGATTGATAAAAATTATACCAGATACGGAGGATTTAATCCACAATACACACCAAAATATGAATAAAATGAGAAAATTAGTTTTTGTAATAGAAGAACAAATGGAAGCCCCTAAAGTTATAGAATTCATAACAGATAGAACCGCTGAATGGACTATCGAACAATATGGTAGAAATAGATTACCATTAAAAATGGAATTAATTAGAGATGAAGAAACAGAAGAAGAGAAACCGATATCAAGAGAAGTTGACTTGGGACTCTACAATGTCGTTGGGTGAGTTAACTCATCATATAGGGAAAAAGATGACCGAAAAGGTTGTAAAGAGTAAAAGAGATTATACTCGTAAAGCAAAACATAAAAACAAACCTGAAGAGGATGGAAGTTATTAGACATATATTAGGAATTTGTGGAGAACATTGGCATCCAAACGTTTGGACAGCTATGGCATCTTCACCTATAATATTAACAACTGTTCACTACATAAAGTGTAAATGTGGTGGGTGGTTTAACCATAAAAAAGATTGTACACACAAAAATATGGGGAATTAGCTCAGCTGGCTAGAGCGCTTCGCTTGCACCGAAGAGGTCATCGGTTCGACTCCGATATTCTCCACCAGGCCCGTTCGTCTATCGGTTAGGACGTTAGGTTTTCATCCTAGAAAGAGGAGTTCGATTCTCCTACGGGCTACAAAAATATTATGAAGTTAAACGATACATCACATCTTAAACTAAATGTAGATATCGATTTGAATAAACTCAAATCAGAATTAGATATCATTGAAGATGCGTATTCATATAGAAACTATCACTCTATATTTTTAGGAGCTAGATACAAATATAAAAGAGCTTGGAGTGGTATATCTTTATATGGAACTAATGGTACACTTTATAATGATTTTTATGAAGGTTCACCTGAAGAAGGTCTTATAGAACCAACCGAACTAAAAAATGTTGCTCCATATATGTTTGATGTTATAAATAAAATATATGGTGATTCAACAAAGAGTAGAGTACGATTGATGAGAATTGCACCTAAGAGTTCACTACTATGGCATTCGCATGTACAAGAGCATGGGCAGGATGAGAATGAATTAACAATACAAATACCAATAAGTTGTCCAAAAGGATTTAAGTATTGTGTTGTTGATAAAGATGAATTCAAATGGTGGAAACGACTACATAGACCTAATTGGTTTAAGTCATTATCTGAGTTTGAATTAGAAGAAGGTAATGCGTATTACTTCAATAGTTACCATTATCACAATGTATATAACCCAACAAATCAATACAGAATAGCTTTGATGTTTTATATAGATTCTACACATCCTCACATAAAGGAATTATTAGAATCATCACTATGAGATATCCAATTTATAAAAGACCTATTGAAAAAGTAAATGGAAACTTATATATCATACATGCCGAATATCCCCAACACAAAATTAAAGATGTTAGTTTAGTGAAAGAATGGCTAGGGGTGGATACAGTGTTTAGACAACATTCTCAGAATACTTATGTATTTTGTGAACTAATAGAAGATATAGAATTTGAAGAAATATGAATTGGGTAGAATACTTTAGGAATCTCGCACATAATGTTAAACTTAAATCGAAAGATGAAAGAACACAAGTTGGTGCAGTAATCGTTGGTAAAGATAAAGAAATTGTATCAACGGGATATAACTCATTCCCAAGAGGAATTAAAGATAATAAAAAAGAAAGACAAGAAAGACCAGAGAAATACTTTTGGTTTGAACATGCTGAACGAAATGCTATTTATAACGCTGCTCGTATTGGTGTATCTACAAAAGGATGTACTATGTATCTAACTTGTGGAATACCTTGCGCTGATTGTTGTAGGGGTATTATTAACGCTGGTATTGTACGGATTTTTTGTGAAAGAAAATCAGGTCCATCATCAGCAATTTGGACTGAACACGCTGAAAGAAGTTGGGAGATGTTTGAAGAAGCGGGTGTTAAGGTTTGTTTTTATGATATAGAATCAGCTGGTATATGAAGAAATTTATAATCACATTAACCAAATCAAAATTTAGTACTTCGTTAGCTAAAGAAAGAATAACTCAAGCAAAGGAGTTAGGAATTGGTGATATTGAAATATTTCCAGCTACAGATAAGTACGATGTTTGGCAAAGGTGGTGTGATGAAGAATGGTTTTTAAAAAACACTTCAATGGGTGGAGGACATTTATCTTCAGAAATAGCTACATTTTTTTCTCACTATGATTTGTGGAAAAAGTGTTTAGAACTAAATGAAAGTATTTTAATATTAGAACATGATGTATGGTTTGAATCTAATCCAAGATTAGAACAATTTAATTTTTTTGGTGGAGATGTAATAAACTTAGGAGTACCTGCTTGGGGAAGTTTAGATAATCATAAACCTAATATTAATTTTTGGAAGGGTTTACCAAATGGACTTAGATTAAGAAGTGTATGTAAGAAAAAACATGATGTTTGGGGAGTTTCTAACAAAGAAGAAGAAATTTGTAATTGTGACCAAGAATGGTTATTTGGAGCATATTCTTATATACTAACTCCCAATGGTGCTAAAAAACTAATAGATGATATACCAAATGGAATCTTACCAGCTGATATCTTTATATCCCAAAACAAAGTAGATATATATGATTACTTACCTCATCCGATAATTCATAAAAACGAAATATCTTTTATACAAAAACACAAAAAGAATGAGTGGGATTACTAAATACAAAGCCACATTATATAATGAGTGTGTTATAGATACAACTACTAACACAGTTATATTTCCTCACAGTTCAAAATGGAAAGAGTTTGAGAAATGGAAGAAAGAAAATAAAATGAAGTTCTATCTGATGATGGAAGAAAAAACAAAAATAAATAATTTTAATGGAGGGTTACCTCACATTACACCAAATGGTGAAACTTTATACAATGAAGATGGTGAACTAATATCAAGCAAAGTTATGGTAGATGGTGGATATATCTACAAAGAATACCACTACACTGGTGATTTAAAGTTAGAAAGTAAAGTAGAAGATAATGAATTGGTATATGAAAAGGAATTTAATATTAATGAAAAACTTCCTTTTAGAGAAATAGTTATTGATGAGTTTGCTACAAAGATAGAATCGCTATACCACCATACAGATGTATTGAGAAGCCGAGTAATTACTATACCATCTTTGGGAACTAAAACAACATCTTTTTTTAGTGAAAGGGGTGAATTGCATAAAAGAATACAATTAACTAAAAAAATTAAAAGAACTTTTACTTATTTTATTGAAAGTGGTAATTTGGAATCCGAAAAAGAATTAGATTTAAATACAAAAACATCTACGTTCAAAGAATACTTTACAAATGGAAAAATAAGAACAAAGGGTACATTTGATAAAAATGATAAAATGCATGGGAGATGGGAGTGGTATTCATTACATGCCAAAGAAGGACAAGTTGAATCTATACACAACTTTGAATATGGTAACCTTATAGGTGGTTCTAAGTTGTTTATGGAAGATGGTGGTTTATTCTTTGAAACAAAAAAGGATTAGTATGAAAGTAAGTATAATAGTACCATTCGCATCGTTAAGTAAAGAACAAAAAGGACACTTAAATACCTTTGAAGAAACAAACTATGATAGAGTTGTATTAAGTACAATAGAAGCTATTCGTAATATAAACAAAGTTTTAAAAAGTGTAGATACGCAAATAATATTAGTTGATAATACTCACAACTTTCCTAATATAACTTTACCAAACTTAAAGATAGTTAGAGGATGGCAAGCGTATAGTGAAGAAGAATTAAATAATATACCTGAATTTAAAAAATACAACATTAACGTTTTTAACAATTCAACTATGTGGGCTTCTATGGCTTACAATGTGGGTATCCAATACGCAACGGGTGATTATATAATATGTCAACACAATGATTTATTTTATAACAATGATTATATAAAAGAAATGATAGATTATTTAGAAAAAACAAAAACTGAATACATATCAGCTGATTTTAAGAAAATGTTTATATCAGGTTATACTATGAATCAATCCCGAATAGATTCTATTTTTAAAAAGAACAACATAAATATTGAATTTTCTCCATTTGATGGTGGTTATTTAAAAACAAAAGATTTTGGAGTATCTGATTGTTACTTCTTTTTATGTAGAAAAGATTTTTTTGATGATTACTATGTTGATTGGGGATTTGGTGATACTAATCATGGAGCTACCATAAAGTGTATGGAAGAAGGTAAACGTATTCATCATCTATCACCATTTTATGATAACCCAAACTTTCACACAATATATAAGAGTAGAACCTATACTTGGAATGATGCTCCATTTTGCACACATTTAAAGGGAGGATTTTCTGAACTTAAAATGAATAAAAATACAGAAGAGTATAAAACTCATATGGATAATTTATTAAATGAAACCTATGTTTATAGATAAAGAAATACAACAAAGTATACCTGATAATTTTTTTGTATTTGCTATGATAAAACAAAATAAGGTAGTACCACAACCAATATTAACACCTGTTATCATAAAGGAGATGGCAAAATTTATAAATGAAAATACTTATAGTAGTGTGGTGTTAATTTGTAGAAGTGAGAAAGAACCACAAAGAACAGATTCTTACCCATCATCAACATTTACTGACCAGCTAGTAAATCAGATAAAAAAAGATACCTACTTATTTTATCAAAACCTCTGGCCTGAACCAGTTCCCAATTTTGATGATAGTGATACAATGTATGTTCAATTAGGTTATGATGAAGGTAGCAAGTTTCACAAATCTAAAACAATTAACCACAATGGTTATGAGCATGTGTTCTTAACCAATAAAGAATTTTTTAAACTAAATAAACCCAACAATGAACTCATCTAAAGAAACTGAAAAAATCCAAAATCAAATTTTAGAATTAAAATTAAAACATCCTTTATCAGATAAGGATAAGTTAAAGTTACAGAAATTACAACAAAAATTAGAAGGTGAAACCAATTCATAGGATTTTTATATTTGGTGATAGTTGGATGGAAGGACAGGGAACATTCGAAGAGGAAACTCATACTGAATGGAATGATGTGTATCCATATAGTTCTACCGGTCAAGTTGGTAGTATAGGTTGGAAGCGGAAAGAAGAAAGTTGGAAAGCTTTTTTTAAAGAAACATATGGTGAAGTAGAGGTAATAAATTACGCATTACAAGGTTGTTCAAATTATGAACAATTTGAATATTTAAATAAAAACTTAAAAGATTTTAAAAATACTGATTTAATATTATTTGGATTTACCTCTAAACAAAGAGATACTTCAAAAGCTATAAATTATCCATTTGATGCACAAAAGAACTCCTTTACTAAGGGAGATTTATTTGAGAAATATTTCTATTCAGCAGTTTACGATGATATTGTATATGAAAAGATAGCACAAACCAACTACTTATATTATCAAACATACGCTAAAGAAAACAACCTTAATATATTATTCTTTGATTTATTTGAATCTTATGTTAATATAGATAATTGTAGTAAATCACTAATATCCTTAATTGATGAGAATATGTACATCAACTTTGGTAAAGTAAATTATTTAAATAAATTAATAAAATACGAATTAAATAATTATGATAATAAGAATACCATCACAATTTGGGAATTAGGAAATACCTTTCCAAGCGTAGGTGATGATGTTCATCCTAATCAATTTGGATATAAATTAATATTTAAAGATATAATTAGTTACATTGATAAGAAATACATAATAACCCAAAAAGAAAACTAAATGAGTACAGAAGAAAAGGACATCGAAGATATCTTATGGGAATCACACTCAGTAAACATGCTCAAAGAAGTTAGAGATAGAGCTAGTGAAATAATGGGAAGTGAGGAGTATAAAGGTAGAAGAGTGGAAGCATATCAAACTGCATACCACGAATTAGTGGGGAGTAAATTATAAATCCCCATATTTATAGATATGGCAAGAGGTAAGAACCGAAATAGATTATTTGGTAGAAGAAGCAGAAGCTCAAAAACAGCTGAAGCTAGAACAACACGTAGTGTCGGTAGTTTACCTTTCTTGCGATTTCCTCCAGATAGTAAGAAACCATCTAAAACAACAAAATCTAAAACCTCAAGAGGTGGTTTGTTTGGTAGAACAAAAAAAGATAGAGTTAAAACTACACTACCAACTAAAGGAGCTCCAATTGGTAATAGTAAATCAACAATAGGTATAGCTCTTTCTACAGAGAATTGGAGATACAGGTCAAACGATGATAGATTCACTGGACCTTATCACAAAGGTTCTGATGGTAAGTTTTACTCTGGTAGTAGACCAAAACGTAGGGGTCTGTTTGGAAGAAGAAAATCAAGAGCTAAAGAAGTATATAAATTAGATATACCAACAACACTAACGCCAGATATCGGAGATGGTTCAACAACAACAATCAGACCAGATGTTGCAAAACCATATACAGGTAAAGGGGGAGCAAAGCCGTCTAGAGGTGGAGGACTTGTAGTTACAACTGCTCCATATAAACCAATCGATTCATATGGGAATCAATACCCAGCTGAAGATAGTTCAGTAGCTCCAGCTAAAGATAGTATCAATCCACAATACACATCGGGTGGATTAAGAGGACATTTCCATACAGAACAATTAGGTAGTTTAGCAGTTTCATATGAGGGAACTCCACCAAGCTTAAGTCAAGTAAAAACTGTATCAGTTACTTCTATGGAATTTATTTTAGAATTCGATGGTGAGTTTTTTACATCAGGTCAATATAAAGAAAAACTCAACAGAGCCGCTAGTGAAAATAATCCATATTTTAGAATAGATAGAAACGCAGTTCCTATTATATCGTTTAATACATCAAACCCAACATTTTCATCTTATAGTGATAAATTTAAAGAGGAAGATGATTATGCTATGGTAGATGTTGATTATAAATTAGCTGTTAAAGATATATGGATTAGACATATTGATTATATAACAAGAAAAACAAGTGTAAATCAAGGTGTAAGAACACCTGAGCAAATTTATAGTGGGGGTAAACCTTGGACTGTAAGGGATACAGTATCAGATATAGATGCTATATTAGAAACCTCTGGTAAACCACCAAAGGTTAGATTCAAAGGAGGTACAACGGGGCCCCCAATACCAGCTAAAACATCACCTCCTCCAAAGAGGAAAAAGAAAAAAATTATATGTAATGAACTTTATCAACAAGGATATTTACCAGAACACATTTGGGATGCTGATGAAAGGTGGGGAGATAAAACATTTATTACAGACCCTAAGTTGGTAATAGGATATCAAATGTGGGCAAGAAAGGTTGTAGAATATATGAGAAGAAAACCTCAACACACTCCAATCATTTATTTCTTATGTAAGCCTTGGACAGAATGGATGGCTTATGATTTAGGAGTATTACCAAAAAATAACTTAAAGGGACAACTTACTCAGTTTGTAGGTAGGTACTTCTCTTATGCCGTTTATGATTTATTCGGTGGAGATGCATTATACAAACGATATCAAGAAATTACTTAATGAAAAAATTTAAAAGGTTATATACAAATGGGAGTTCAGTTACTCACGGCTGGCCTCTTTGCCATTCTCGATACTTTGATAGTTATGGCGAATTCTATGGAATCAAGCCTTGGAAAGTTGTTGGTGGTGAAGAACAATTAGATAGTAGAATAAATATCAACTGGCCTTCTCGATTAGCAGAAACAATGGGTGTAGAACTTATTGATGAAAGTAGGGGTGGGGGTTCTTCTATGAGAGCTATGAGAATGTGTATGGAATACATAAACAAAAACTTAGATTCTATAGATGATACTTTGTTTATAATAGAAACTACATCTGGATTTAGAGATGAAATATACTCAAATAGATTAGATAGATTATTTAATGTTGTAACCTCTAATTGTATAGACCCTAAAGATTGTACCGATGATATTAATGATAGAGCCAAAATCAAAGAGGAATTAGAAAGTTACTTTAAGTATTTTGTAAACGAAAACCATCATTACAACAAAGAAGCAAATTATTTCATTGGATTCTTTTCACTATTAAAACAAATGGGTTGTGAATTTTTTATTATAAACCAAGCCATAAAAGGACATACAGAAAAACACTATAAACAAATATATGAAACATTGGGTGTTAATGATAAAATAGTAAAGTGGGATGATACTGATTGTATGGTACATTGGTATTGGAAAGAAAAAAAACTACACATAGGAAACGACTTAGAAAAACACAACGGAGATACAGATTATCATCCGGGTTATTTCGGACACATAGAAATAGCCAAAAAACTTCACAAATGGATTGTGGAGTATTACAAACCTAAACTTATATAATGCAAAATTTTAACTGGTTATACTTAATGTACGCTTTAGTACTAATATCATCTGCTCAAATAGCAGTATGGTTTCAACACAATTGGCAATTCATAAACCCCAAATATAAACCTGAGTGGTGGGGTTGGTATGTAGTTGCTATACCTATCACTTGGATGTTTCTTAAAGGAACATACTATGGTGTAACTGCCTTTGGTGGAGATTTATGGCCTAATAGATTCTTAGGATTTATATTAGGAATCGTATCATATGCTTGGTTGACAGCTTACTTTTTTAAACAACCAGTAACATCTAAAATATTTGTACAATTAATCTTATGCTTTTTAATTGTTTTAGTACAAGTTCTTTGGAAAGAAAAAGTTCAGTAACATACTTATATGTATGAGTAATACATCACCAGCTTACAATCTATATTGGAAGAAGTATTTAAATTATGGAGAACATTCCATAATAAGAAACTATATGGATAAGAATGGGTTAGATGTTTACAGACAGGTGATTAACATAATTGAAACCGCAATGCACTTAGGATTAAGTGGTGTAACCTTAATTCAACTAAGTAGAGATAAAATCTGTTTTGTACGGAAAACAGAATATCAAGATGTATTAAACTACGCTATGAACTTTTTTTTAGAAAAAGAAGAATATTTAGAATGTGCTAGAATTAGAGATATAAAAGAAAACTTAAAGGTAAGAGGAATGTTTGACCCGCCGGTAAGAAAATCACAAAAAAGTTTAATATGAAAAAATATAGTTTATTTATAGGAAGATGGCAACCTTGGCATCAAGGACATCGTTGGTTAATAGACCAACGATTGAAAGATGGTAAGAATGTATGTGTTGCTATTAGAGATGTAGAAACATCTGAAAACCAACCTTGGTCTGCTAAAGATATAAAAGAAAATATCAAACATGAACTAAAAGATTTAATAAAAGTGGGTAAAGTTAAAGTAATAATTATACCAGATATCGAATCTATAAATTATGGTAGAGGTGTTGGGTATGATGTTATAGAACACGAACCGCCAGAATTTATAAAAAGAATATCAGCTACCGATATAAGATTAGGAATGAGGAAAGATGGCAAGTTATAAAGAAACATTAGTAAAAACATTTATTTGGAGAATTATCGCTACTTCAATCACCATAGGAGCCGGTTGGTTGGTAAGTGGTAATTGGAAATTCGGACTAGCTGTAGGTGGTATTGATACTATTATAAAAACTATAGGATATTTTACATATGAAAGAGCTTGGCTTAAATTTACGAAGAAAGAGGATAATCCCGATGAATTTTAAGTTGATTTTATAGAAATGATATATTTATTAACATACAAAAGGGATTAACTATTTATGAAAGGTACACTATTCTCAGCAGATTTAGTTCAAAATTCATCGGGTGATTTAAAATTACTCGAAGTGAATACAGATACCGCATTTGCATCTACAAGCTCATTGGATTATACTGAGTTTAAAAATATTATTACAAATAACTCTATTGATACAATAGATGTTATATTTAAAAAATTTCAAGTTAACTTTGTAAATAACCTTTCAGAGTCTATGGATGCTTGGGCTGGATTTACTGGTACGTTTAATAAGCACGTAGAAAGTAACGATACAATATACCCAACAGCTATAACCGATGCCGATAACAAATTCATAATTAGATTAGCATACGATGAGAATGCTATATTTGATTCTACATACGCTAAACATAAGTTGAATACACATAAACTAATGTTAGATTATGATGATGGTGAAATGGTGCCTGGTTTGTATCACTCCTCATCTGCATTTGGTTTAATTGATACAATTACTGGTGGAGAATGGGGGATAGATGGATTCATATCTCACAATACAAATGATAGAGTTCCTGATTTTGTATATAAGATGACCGAAGATGGTGTAAATAATAGTGGATGGAGTAAATCAAGATTCTTTACAGTAGGAGCTACTGGTTCTGATGAGATAAGAGTGGGTAACTCTGTTCAATTACTAAGAGATTCGGTTGATACTGATTCTGGATTCTTAGAAATATATTATAATAACTCAGGTTCAGCTAATGATTATGCTGAATCATATAGAAGTTATCAAATATTATATTCAAGTGGTAGTTCCTTACATAATTGTTATGTTGGTGATTATAAATGTAGAGCATTGTTCGAATGGCCAACTGAAGCAGAAGTGGGTGAATTTAGAACTACTCATATATCACATTCTATATATGGAGATTGTTATTGGGATGAATTTCCTAAAAAACACTTTTATCAACTTTCAACAAATCACCCAACAAGCTACAGAGATTCATCGGGTGGGGTTATTCAAGGAACCGAAATACGATTGCAGGATAATTCATATGCAGATGTAGCAACGTTAACTACGGGTTCTTGGATTGATTCGTTTTATGTTTCTGGTTCTACTATAGATGGTGAAGGAGATATAAATTGGACACATACAGGTAACGAACTTCCAAGTGGTTCTTATTTAACATCATCATTAATTGAATCAATCAAAGTAAGTGGTACACCTACGCAAACAGCATTTCAAATAAAAACCTCTGAGGGTGATGAAATTATATGTGCAGATAAATCTATTTTAGTTTATGATACTGGTTCGAATGAAATGGCTTACAAAGTAATAGATTCTATTGACCCTGATAAACATTGGATTCCAAAAACAGATGGAACTCTTATTGATATTACAGAAAATAATCTTGTGATATTTGAAGATGTACCGGAAGGTGAGGGGTTAACATATAATTTATATGATATCGATGTAGAGGAAGTTGATAACTTTATTATAAGTGGTTCGGGTCAAGATTTAAACACAGTATCACTTGTAACACATAACCCAAGATTCTTTTTTGATTTCACTTGTTTTGCAGCTGGTACTGAAATATCATTAGCTAATGGAGATGTAAAATCAATTGAAGATATTGTTGAAGGAGATGAGGTACTTGGATGGGATGGTGAATCAATACAATCATCCGTTGTAACCGCAATAGACCACAGACATACAGTTGGTTCTCATGCTGATGCTTGTAAATCATTAGGAGATGAACCATCACTATATACAATTAATGATACTAAAATAGAGTTCACACCAGAACATCCATTCTTAACCAAAGAAGGTTGGAAATCATTAGTACCCGACCCTAATCAAAAACCATATAATTCTGAGCAAGAACCAAAAGTTTTAAAGGTTGGTGATGAAATTAATAAAGATAGTGAGTGGATTACTATAGAAGATATTAGAGTAGTACGCTCAGATGCAAATGAAAAAGTTTACAATATTACAGTAGATGGATTGCATTCATATATAGCAAACGGAATAATCGTACACAATAAATAATTATGGCTAAACCAGTAATATACAAATCGAAATCAGTAAAAGATGCTAAAACTAAAAGAGAAGTTTATGATGTAACTGATACCGAAAGAACTAAGATAAGAGCTATCATTGATACGTTTAAATCTAATTTCTTATCAGCTAATTCATAAATGTGAAAAACATATTGATAATTGCTACACCACGCTCGGGTAGTACGAATTTACTTCAATCAATCTCTTCAGCATATAACTACAAATTACTTTTCGAACCACGTCCAGCACAATTACATACTCGTAGATGGGAGGTAAAGGATTCTCAAGTAGTTAAAGTAATATCATATCCACACTTAAAGTATCCTACTTTTTACAAAGATATTATCAACCAATACCAACGTACTATTTTATTGGGTAGATATAATATAAAAGAGCAAGTTGAATCTTTAGCTATATTGTTAAATAAAGATGTAAGAATTCCACATACTAAATGGAATGAAGATGAATTAAAACAGATATCAACTGATACAATTGAGAAAACTAAGAAAAGTATTATTGCTAATAGAGTTCAATTGGAAAAGATATCTAAAGAATTTAATTTACCAATAAACTACTATGAAGATGTATATTCTGATAAATGTTTAATAGAAAAAGATATTAAATTAGATTTAACATTTTTTGAAAAAACTAAAAAATGTAGAACACCTTCTTTAGAAAGTAAATACTTATTATAAACAACTCTATATGAGTAAAGACGAGTTTTATCAAATGAGAGTACATAGAGATGTATTCGAATCTCGGAAAATAGAAAGAGATTCCGACATCTACTTCAAAGTAATAGATAACAACAATCCACTTCATTTACGGGATAATTTATCTGATATAGAATTTCTATGTAGGTCAATAAAATATAAATTATCCGATTGGGATGGGATACCTACTATGGATAAGTGTTTAGAAAGATTAAACACAATCTCATCTATGATATTATTTTTTCATAAAGATTTTAATAAAGCTATAGGGTGGAGTTGGTTTTCAGATGTATATACCCACAATTGGATAGATACTATAAACGAACTACCACATAGTGATTCTAATTATTTAGGTGGGGTATATCTTCAAAAGAATTTAAATCCACCACCTAATGCTGGGTTTCAAATTTATTACCAATCATTCTCTTACTTACTTTCTAAAAACCAATGGCTATATGGATATGCTGATAATTGGAATAGGGCATCTAAAATAAATTGTCATAGATTAGGGGTGAGTGAATCTAAATTCATAAAAGAATGAAAGGATTATACAAAAATATAGGAAACTATGATACTACTAATTTAATAAATATAGTATCTAACCAAACAGAAAATGATTGGAACAAACATAGATTCAGACAAGAAACCTATCCTGTCCACTCATCCACAACTACACTACCTATTTTATTCGATGAACAATACAGTAGAAATGTGGGAACAAAATCTGAATGGTATTCAATGTATGAAGATGAAATACTAAAAATAGAAAAACAAATACAATCAATATATAAATCAAATGGAAAAATATTAAGATTTGTTATAGTAAACTTACCAGCTGGAAAAGAAGTAGCAAGACACACAGATGCAACAAAAGCTGAAGAGGATGATATGTCTAGCTTAAAAGTAGATAGTAGAATTCATTTACCACTTCAAACAAATAAAGATGTACACTTTGGTATAGGAGATGAGGTAGTACATATGAATGTTGGTGAGTTATGGGAAATAAATAATCATTACCATCCTCATTGGGTTAAGAATGATGGAAGTACAGATAGGTTACATTGTATTTTAGATTACAGGGGAGATTTACAATACACCCAATCATTAATTTAATAATTAAAAAAATGGCAACAGAAAACATTAGCAAAAACCCACCAAAGGGTAAAGTTAGATTTTCAATATCATTATCAGAAGAACAAAAGATGGCTAAGACAAATATCTTATATCATCCTTATAACTTTGTTCTCGGAAAAGCTGGTAGTGGTAAAACGTTACTTGCAGTACAAATTGGATTAGATATGTACTTTCAACGAAAGATAAACCAAATCATTATAACAAGACCAACAGTATCAAATGAAGATAATGGATACCTACCAGGTTCACTTGATGAAAAGATGGAGCCTTGGTTAGTACCGATTCGTTCTAATATGAGAAAGGTTTATAACAAACCTGCTATTTTAGAAAAGATGGAATCGGATGAAAAGATTGAGTTAGTATCTTTATCTCACTTTAGAGGAAGAACTTTTGATAATGCTTGTGTTATTGTAGATGAGTTTCAAAACTTAACTAAACAACAACTTAGTATGGTATTGGGTAGATTAGGTAAAGGTTCTACTATGATTCTTTGTGGAGACCCTCAACAAATTGATTTAAAGTTTGCTAATGATTCCGCTATACACGAAGTACCAAAGGTTAAAGAATCTAAATATGTTTACTCAGTTAACTTATTAGATAATCATAGACATGAATCGTTAGATGAAATATTAAGATTACTTCAAGCATATGCGTAATGTAGATGTAGAACACATATTAGATATTTACAATAAAAAAGATTACTCTAATGATTTTATAAATTATGATTTAAAATACAAAAGAGTAAAAACGTTATCACTATCATCATTTACTGAATTTGATTTTATTAAAGAATTAATAAATAAAGATGTAAAGAAAATTGATGAAACTTATGAAGTATCTGAGTTTATAACTTTACTAAAATATGAGAAAGGAAACTTTTTTAGAGAACATACAGATAAGGTAAGTTATACATCCACATCAGCCAATACAATATTATCGGCTGGGTATTTATTAAATGATAACTATAATGGAGGTGATTTTATTATAAATTCTAAAAAACTTAATGTTGGTATAGGGGAATTATTTACGTTTGGTAGAACTGAACCACATGAAGTAACGGATATTACCGATGGTGTTAGATTATCAATTCACTTTGCAATTAATACAACTCACCAAGCAACTTCTTTGATATGAAAATAAAATTAATATGTTGTATAGGATTAGATTATGATACAAAGTTAATAGAACATTTTTGTAAACACTATTCTCAATATAATATTCACTCGTTTCATTTTATATTAAACAAAAAAGAAAACTTTAAAACAAATGATTATTTAGATTACTTCTTAGATGCAGACCCATTTAATATAACATTTGAAAAGTGGATTGGTGATTTTAATGATATAGATAAAATAGATAAGTTTAATCGCATAATAAAATATTCAGTAGAATCACATATTTTGTTATCTGATATAGATGAATTTCAACAACACATTAAACCAATAGAATCCGATTATATATGGGGTAAGTTGATAGATAGAGAACCAATAAGTGGTAAAACAAAAATAGTAACAAAATTTCCAATAGAAGAGCAGTTTCCAATACAAAGTAATATAAGTAATTGGAAGTATCCAATAAAACCATGTGTATTCCCATCATCAGAAAGATTAGAAAATTCGCATCATCTTAAAGATGAATCTAATATATGGGTAAAGTATGCATATGCAAATGAAAATAAAATACAAATTTATCACTACAGATGGACTAGTACTAGATTAAAAAAATCAAAAGATAGATATAAAATTTTTACTGAAGTAAAAAATTCAAACAAAAGATTTGATAGTGGTCATAGACAATCGTTGGGTGATAGTAAAAAGCTGATAGGGTATTTAAAAGATAACACTTTGTTGTAATGGAAAATCAAAATTTAAACCAAGCAATTAATTTTAGTAAACAAGTAATATTTGTTGCTATTCCGAAGTGTGGAACAACCACTATAAGAAAGCAATTAAAAGAATTTCATACCGATAGACCTTTTATCTTAAATTCTCATTTAGATATTCAACAGATAAAACAACTATTTTACTTTCAACAATTAAAAAATAGTTTAGAGAAGAATGAAACGTTTCCATCAACTGGAGTTTTAGATAATATAGGAATAAAAAATACAGCAGATGTAAATTTTAATAAGATGTTTAAATTTTCATTAGTAAGAAATCCTTGGTCAAGAGTAGTATCGTTGTATCATAGAAGAGAAGGATTAAAATTTGGACAAGATATGAACTTTACTGAATTTTGTGAAAATATAAAATATGCAAGTGATTCTTGTAGACAGCCAACACTTCATAGAAATCAATTGGATTGGTTAACTGATGAAGATGGAAATATTGGAGTTGATTACATTGGTAAATTGGAAGAATTTGATAAAGCTATTAAAGATATTTACACTTTAACAAATGGGAGAATAAAATTAACGAACACACCAAAAAATGTAAATCCAGCCTCACCAATCGATTATAAGAAAATGTATAATGATTATACAAAGGTACTTATTGAAAAAACATTTTCCAAAGATATTAGTTTTTTTAATTATATTTTTTAGATAAAATTTCGGTAACTTTATAAATCTTATACTTATATATGAACAAATAATAGGAGATATATTATGGCAATATTAATTAAAAAACTTGATGGAACTGTAGAGTTCACAGTAAGTGCAGAAGATTTCACTGTAATGATAGAAGCATCTGAATCAGAAGAGAATGGATTATGTAAACTACCAAACGATGAGTTAGTAGCTATGTACCACACAACAGAAGTTAACAAAGATACTATCTTAGGTGAATTGGTTGAAGAGCATGGTGCTGATGCAGTTAACTGCAGATTAGCTGTTGACGAAGCTCTATAGAAACTACCTAAGTTTCTTTCTTTTTCTTTTAAGTAAATCATCTAATTCAATAGTGATACCAACGGTTATAGCGCCGTACATACCTGCCGCTATATCATTACCATCTACTTTACCATTATCAATAAAGATTTCTTTAAATGCAGATAATGCTAAAGTTGTTGCCATTGAATAAAGCACAGCTTTCTCTTTACTTTGAGTTTCTTCAAATATTAAATCGTGAGCGATACTTGTTATAGCAATACCACCAATGTAATGATATACTTTATCTTCTTCGAAGGTTTTACCGAAAACATTTAATTGAGAAAACGCTAATGTTGGGAATAGTACGAGTAATAGAATTAAGTTCTTCATAATCCTTTTTTTTAACATAATGTTACACCTGTAACATTTCAATGTACAAAAATAAATATAAAAATAATTACGATTTCCCTTGGATATATCATATTTTTTTCGTATATTTACTATGTAAATAAGTTAAAATATAAAAATTAAAATTATGATTAAAGCTATTAAGAGTAAACTATTAACTTACCTATTCAAAGATTGGGTAATGAATGAAACAGATTTAGAAACACTACAAGTATCTAAACAATTTATTAAAAAGAGAGAAATCGAAATCACAGGCCACATACCAGTACTTGGATTTAGGTCACATTTATCTGAAAATAATTCATAAAATCCTTGGTTATTTGAAAAATATTTCGTATATTTACATAGTAAATGAGTGATAATATTAACCCTAACAATAAAAATTTGAACAAAAAGATATTATATATCGATATGGATGGTGTATTAGTTGATTTTAATGCAGCTATTACTGATTTCTTAGAAAAGAATCCACACTTAAAAACAAAATTCAAAGGTTGTCCTGACCACATACCAGGTATCTTTAGAGAACCTCCTCCAATTAAAGGAGCTATTGAAGCTGTAAAGAAACTACACAATAGTGGTAAGTATGATATGTACATAGCTACATCGGCACCTTGGGGTAATCCACAATCACTTACTGATAAAAGATTTTGGATAGAAAAATACTTTGGGAGAATCTTCCACAAAAGATTAGTTACAACTCACCAAAAGAATCATTTGATGGGAGATTACCTTATCGATGATAGATTGAAGAATGGTGCTGGTGAATTTACTGGTCAATTACTAAGATACGGAGTAGATTGGGAGAATGATAATTCACCAAACGAATATCCAACTTGGGATAGTATATTAGATAAATTATTATAATGAAAAATAATCATAGAAAAGAACAAACAGAAAAATTCGCATTAAGTGGGTTGGCTTTTTGTGGAGTACTTCTCATAGTATTGGTATTGTTTTCATTTCTAACAAGTTGTACAGTTGAAGATGATGATTTACTAACACCTCAACCAACCTTAGAGTTGGATGGTAGATTACCAATTGATTCAAATGGCTTTTATCATTTAGAATTAAACGATAGTTCTAATCAAACTATACACACAATAAGTGGTACAGTTGGTAATACTCTTTATTGGGATGAACCAATTAAAGTAGAGTGGAATAGTAATTTATATTGGGAATATGAAGGAGAGGATGTAAGTACATCTAATCAAGCATCTTATGTAGTTGATGGTAAAGTTCATAATGTGATAGCACCAATCAATACAATGGTAGGAGATACTCTTATATTAACTGGTATAATCAGAGAACACTTAGTAAGTAAAACTATTAAATTTGTTTTAGATTGATGAATAGAATAAAACCAATAAAATTACCACAAACTCCGATAACAGATGAAACCTTTATAAAGCAGGGTTGGAGAAAAGAAGTGGATGATGAAAATCCAAAGGAAGAGGTGTATCAATGGATACTATCTTTACCAAAAGAAAGTAGAGACCCGTATTGTTTACAATTAATATCTACGGCAAATACTGATAGATTTCCTGGTATACCTAAAGGAACATATGGTGTTCAACTATTAGATTGTAATGGATTGGGTAGTTGTCAAACCGAAGAAGAAATAGAAATATTATATAAAACCCTAACTAAAAAATCAATTTATGGTTAAAATAAAGAATTATACAGCAGAACAATTATCAGAAAATTATGATAAATTTATCACCGCATTAGAAAAAGTATTTAGTGGTGAACGATTGGAAAAGTTAAAACATATGTACTCAGAAAACGAATTGGGTACTGAATTAACATTAGCACCAGCAAGTGGTAAACTTAACTTTCATAATTGTTATGAAGGTGGTTATATCGACCACATTATGAATGTAGCTAGGAATGCACACAAAATGAAAAAACTATTTGTAGAGGGTAATGGATATGTTAACTTTACAGATGAGGAATTGTTCTTTGCTGCATTTCACCACGACTTAGGTAAGCTAGGTGATGGTGTAGAACCTTACTATGTACCACAAACATCAGAGTGGCATCAGAAGAATAAAAAAGAATACTTTACACATAATCCAAAGTTACAATATTTTGATGTAACCGATAGAGCATTTTGGTTATTAAACAAATATGGAATCACTTATACTCAAAAAGAACAATTGGGTATTATGATGGCTGATGGATTGTATAACGAAGCTACTAAAAAATATTGGATATCTTATAATGAAGATTTCCAACTCAAAACGGATTTACCATATATAATTCACTGGGCTGATTGTATGAGTACTAGACAAGAGAACTCAGAATACAGAACTAAAAATGGAATGTATGACAAAATGTCAGACAATTTCTAATAAAACCTGACAATTTGTCAGGTGATGATAGTGAATACACCATTGGTATAGATTTGGTACTATAGAAAGTATATTATTAAAATTCAAATTAAAAAAATTATGGCATTACTATTTAACACTTATTCAAATTCAATTTTTGATGATATCATTAATGATACATTCAGACCAATTACCAAAACACACAATCAATTTGATGTAGAAGTTTTGGAAAATGGCAAACAAAAAGTTACAATTAATACTACTGGGCATAATCCAAAAGATATGACAGTAAATGTTACAGAAGAAAATGTTCACATCAAATCTGAAAGTAAAAGTACTTCTAAATTTGTTGAGGATATTGATTTAACCCTGACTGTTGGGAAAAACTATGATGGTACGAAATCATCTGCTAGTTTTGAAAATGGTTTACTAACTCTCCTGATTGATAAGAAAGAAAGTAAGAAAGGAAAAACTTTAAAAATATCTTATTAATCACATTTAATCTTGTAAGAAAGGGGGAAGGAAATTCCCCTTTTTTTATATTCTAATATTTATATAAACACAATAAAACGTAAAAAATATGAAAGATATTTATAAAACGAAGGTTTACGGATTACTAGAAGGTATTCGTTCTCGTGCATCTTTACTCAGTAAAGGAGTTAAAGGTGAACAGCAAGTTGACCCAAACATGGCTATTAGGTTATTGCAAGAAATTGAAAAATTGCAAGAAGATGTCAAAGAAATGGTTGACATCTCGTAAGAGATATGAAATTCAGAACATTTTTATTAGGAGTATCAGCATTATTTGTAGCATTCAATGCTGCATTCTTTTCAGTTAGTGGTTTAAGTAAACTATTTGCTGGAGCTGCATTCTCTGTAATAATAATGGCAAGTTCATTAGAGCTAGCAAAACTAATTACCGCTGGTTATCTTTACAACTATTGGCAAAAGATAAACAAATCATTTAGAATCTATCTAAGTATTGCGGTTCTTATTTTAATCCTTATAACTTCATTGGGTATCTATGGATTCCTAACATCGGCTTTTCAAGATACATTTAATCAATATAGTATAAAGGAAAAACAATTAGCATTCTTACAACAAAAAGAACAATTTTGGGGTGATGATGTAGCAAGGTATGATGAAGAACTTAAAAGAATTAGTGGTAACATTAGTACTCTTTCTAATGCGAAATCTCAATCAATCCAAGTACGAGACACCTCGGTGGTTGGGGGCGTTAGAACAACCATCTCTACTTCCGAACTTAGGATGGCAGCTAAACGTATCGAAGTTGAAGAAGAAAATCGTAAAGGTGTTCAAGCGAAAAGAGAAGTAGCATCGGATTCATTACAATCTATTCAGTTAAAGATATTAGATTTAGAATCTATGGAAGGTGTATCATCTGAATTAGGTCCTTTAGAATATCTTAGTGGATTATTAGATAGACCTATGGATGTTATTATTAATTGGTTTATCTTAATTATTATCTTTGTATTCGACCCATTAGCAGTAGCGCTTGTAATTGCTTTTAACAATGCTTTACAAGTTGATAGGGGTATTGTAGATAAAAAGAAAGTAATCCGTAAGAGAGAGTTATATGATGAAGAACCTGAAAAAGAAGAACTCTTAGAAGAACCAACCAAACTGCCAGATGAAGCAAGGGGTGTAAAACCACCTGAAAAAAAAAAGATTAAACTTTCTAAAGAGGAAATAGAAAAATCTTTAAATAATATGGGAACTCCTCTTATCAGAGCAGCAGAAGAACATTCAAACTTTCAAGGAAAACCATATTATGAACACCAAAACTTCGATTGGAAAGTAAAAAAACTTTGGCAAAATGACCCCAAAGCAGTTCAGTATTGGATTAAAAATATTAAAAATAAAAAATAATTCAATATTTCCTTGGATATTTAATATTATTTTCGTATATTTGAGTATCAAATAACAAATTATGAATTTAGGATACGCTTGTATTAATATGACCTTATCAGGTCAAAAACCAAAAGTAACAACAAATCGTAGTATGATTAAAAAAACCTTCAATGAGAAAGGTTTGAATTATGCTGGTGAATTAGGTATGTTAAATGCGGCTGATTTGAGTAAGATACTTAAATGGAATGTACAGAACGGAATCAAATGTTTTAGATTATCTTCTGAATTTTTCCCTTGGGCATCTGAATACAACTTCAAAGATTTACCACAATATGCACGCATCAAAACTTTATTAGCTGGTGCTGGTAATTACGCTAAACAAAATGGATTACGTTTAACTTCACATCCAGGTCCGTTCAATGTATTAGTATCTCCGCGTGAGCATGTAGTAGAAAATACAATTACTGACTTACGAATACATGGTGAGATATTTGATATGTTAGGATTAAGTAGAACTCCTTATAACAAAATCAATATACATTGTAATGGTGTGTATGGTGATAAGATTTCTGCTATGGATAGATTCTGTAAAAACTTTGAGAGGTTGCCTGAATCAGTTCAGACTCGTTTGACTGTAGAGAATGATGATAAAGCATCTATGTACTCAGTAAAAGATTTGATGTATATACATGAACGTATTGGTATTCCTATTGTATTTGATTATCATCACCACAAATTCTGTACAGGTGATTTATCAGAGCAAGAAGCATTAGAACTTGCACTATCAACTTGGCCAAAAGGTATTACACCAATTGTACATTATTCAGAATCAAAAATGTTGCATGAGGGTAATGAGAAACTAAAACCACAAGCTCACTCCGATTATATTAACTCAATACCCAATACATATGGTAATGATGTTGATATTATGGTAGAAGCTAAAGCAAAAGAATTATCTATATTACCATTTATTAATTCAAATAAATGTGAGTATAGTGGACTATTAAATACAGCAAGCTATGAATAAAAAAGAATGGCATTGGATGGATAAGATTTCAGGAGAGAACCACTATTATAACGAAGGTAAAGAATATTTAAGAAAAATGACAAAAGAAGATATAGAATTTAGGCAAGGTAGAAGTAAAAAACAATATGAAAATAATGCAAAGGTTGGATTTTATGCAACAGTTGCATTATTTTTTACTATACTTAGTATAATCGTTTATGGACTATTAACTGTATGAAGCAATTTGAAGATACATACAGACCATTACCCGATGGGTTATCAATAATGGAAAGTTCAATTGAAGGGTTAGGATTATATGCACAAAGAGATTTTTCTGCTGGAGAAATATTTGGTGAAACGCATGTATTTGCAGTTTCAACTAATAGAAGAGAGTGGGTACGAACTCCATTAGGTGGATTTATAAATCATAGCGAAAATCCTAATTGCTACATTAGTACCGATACCGAAGAAAGAACATTACACTCTGTAAGACCAATAAAGGCAGGAGATGAATTAACAGTATATTATAGGTTCGAATCCTATGATGGAATGACAGCATAATATGAATACAGTAGATAAACAATATCAGGGGTTTCTTAGAAAACTCATAATGTATGGACAAGAAAAAGAAGATAGGACTGGAACAGGTACCTTATCTTATTTTGGTGAACAATTCAGACACGATATGAGTAAAGGGTTTCCTCTTCTTACAACAAAGAAAATGGCAATCAAGTCAATTATGACCGAACTTAAATGGTTCTTAAAAGGTAGAACTGATTTAAGATATTTGTTACAGAACGATTGTCATATTTGGACAGGTGATGCTTATAGTAGTTATGTAAGAACTCATCAATGGGAATTAGATGATGATTACTATAAAGATGTTAAAGATTTTGAAAAAAGAATATTAGAAGATGATGACTTTAGTAAAGTTTGGGGTAACTTAGGATTCATATATGGTAAACAATGGAAGGATTGGGATGGTAAAGACCAAATCAAAGAATTAATTAAAAATATAAAAGAGAATCCTAATAGTAGAAGATTAATGGTATCAGCGTGGAACGTAGGTGAACTCAGTTTAATGAAACTTCCTCCTTGTCATTATGGATTCCAATGTTATGTAAACGATGGTAAACTATCTCTAATGTGGAATCAAAGAAGTGTTGATACTTTCTTAGGATTACCATTTAACATAGCATCTTATGGGGTGTTATTACTTTTACTATGTAAAGAAACTAATTTAAAACCAGGTGAACTAATCGGTTCATTGGGTGATACTCATTTATACAAAAATCATTTAGAACAAGCACACGAACAAATTAAGAGAGATTCATTTAAATTACCAACAATTAGATTGGATAATGTAAATGTATTAGAAGGTGAGTTTGATTATAAGATTTTAAATTATGAATCACACTCATCGATTAAAGCACCATTAAGTAATTAATATGAATTATCACGAAGATGATAGAGCACAAAGATTATTAGATGTATTTCCTTTAGAAAAAGGACAAGTAAATATATCTTATATTAACTCAACTGAGCATATTGTAGCTTGGCATAAGCACGAAAAACAAACCGATTATTGGATTTGTTTAAAAGGAAGTTTAAAAGTTGGTTGGGCAACTGAAGAAGATGGGTGTGAATTTAAATACCTATCAGATAAAAACCCACAAGTATTAGAGATACCACCTGGTATCTATCATGGATATAAGGCATTGGAGCCAGGTACCATATTAGGATATTATGTAACACAAAAATACAACCCATCAGATGAACATAGAAAAGAAGTAGGTGCATTTGGTGAAGAGTGGAAAACAGAAAACAAATGAGTAAAAAATATAAAATAATTTTGATTAGTGGTGGATTTGACCCTGTACATAAAGGTCATATCGAATGTATCCAAAACGCTAAGAAGTTAGCAGATGAAGTTTGGATTGGACTTAACAACGATAGTTGGTTAAGGAGAAAGAAAGGTAAATCTTTTATGAAAGAAGGAGAACGAAAGTTTATAATGGAATCATTAAGAGATGTGGATTATGTTTATGTAATGAATCCACTTATACATGGAGATGATACAGCAATTGATTTCATTGACCATGCAAAACATAAATGGCATACTGAAAAAAGGGGTGAGTTGGAAGGTAATGTTGCATTCGGTAATGGTGGAGATAGAACAGAAACAACTACACCAGAAAACGATGTATGTAATTCATACGGAATAGATTCAGTATGGGGATTGGGAGATAAAGTACAATCATCATCTTGGTTATTAGAAAAATATTTAAACATAGCAGAATAATGAATAAAACTGAAATATTTAATCTTTTAGATAAGTGGGTTTCTGACAAAGGCGATGGAAACTACATTGAATATGAATACAATCCATATCATTGTATATTTAGCAATCACTTAAATGAAGAAAAAGGAATTCAACAAGTTAAAAAAGAATTAGAAATTTTAGTTGATAAAGTTATTGAAACAAATAACAATAATGGTACTTGTTTAGAAATTGGATTAGGTCACTTTGGTAGTACCCATTTTTTATGGAGACAGTTATTCGATAAAGTAATTACAGTTGAAAAAAACTTTGAAAGAATCAGAGAATTTGGTAGGAATACTAAAAAGTTTTACAATAAATTTATTTTAAATGATGAACGTTCTGTATTTTATAATGGACTATCAAATGATGAAACTATAGTAGAAGAAGTTTACGAAAAGCATAACGATATAAATTTCTTATTTATAGATGGAAATCACACCTATGCATCAGCTTTAGCAGATTTTCTTTTGTATCACCCACTTGTTAAGAAAGGTGGTATTATAGCTTTCCACGATACTGTTTATAGTAAAGGAGCTAATGAAGATGTACCAAAACTAATACAACATCTTAAAGATGGGAAATATACAAATGGTAAAAAATTACCTATTGTAGATATTGTTGAAAGTAAAACACAAGGAATAAGTTATTTTATAAAATAAAGAAAATATGAATATAGATAAATTAGTAGAGCAATATCCAAACGATATGGAGCTTGGAGGAAAAGTAAGAGAAATGTATTGGGAAAATAAAAAAATACAAGAAGCGTTTATTGATAAAAAAGCTTGGATTTTTGAATCACCTGATGGTGGTAAAACTGTAACCCGTAGAAGAATGGGTGATGATTATACCAAAAGAGAATTAGTAAATAATATTAATCAATTAAATTTATTCGATGACTAAGATAGTACAAGATGTAAGTAAGTTACGAACTCCACTAACGGAGTTACCAAAAAATAAAGCTGAGCAAGATGTACTTGGAGCAGCTTTACTAACACAATTAAAAAATCACAAAGGGTTAGGATTATCAGCCAATCAGATTGGGGTAAACAAACGAGTTTGTGTTATTGGTGTAAAAGACCCATTGGTGTTAGTTAATCCTCGTATAGTTAAACGAAGTGAAGAAGCAGTTCAATATATTGAGAGTTGTTTATCACTTCCCAAAACAATGAGAAAACCAAAGAATACAGTTAGGAGTGTTTCTGTAACTGTAGAAACTGATAACTTAGGTACGATTGAGTTTGGAGCAGATGAGCCAGATAAGATTGGTACAGAAGGTCACAATTACTTTGGTGATGAGGGATTATTAGAATGTGTGGTTGCTCAACATGAGATAGACCACTTGGATGGTATATTGATTACTGATTCAGCTAGAGCATACAATATCCAAAGAAAAACTGATAAAAAATATGGTAGAAACGAAAGAGTAATGGTTAAGTTACCAAGTGGAGATACTGAATTTATGAAATACAAAAAAGCAGAACCCTTACTTTCTATGGGAGCTGAAATCTTATAATTAAACGAAAACATGGGAAAGCTAATATTTAGATATACGGAAGAAGATAATCAGAAACAATTGAATAGGGAAGCAAATGAAGTAGAACTATCTGTTCCTGATGATATGAACATTAATGAATTCAAAGTAGTTTGTGTTAGATTAGCACAAGCTTTAGGTTATCAACAAAAATCCATAGAAAGTGGATTTGGTGATTTAGTTTATGGAGATGAATCAACCGATGAGTTAAAAAAACTAATAAGAGAGATAACAGAACCAAAAAATGTCAAATAACGAAAATCAAAGAAATATAAATGATGCATTAATAAATCAGAGTGTAATTGATTTATTGATTGAAAAGAAAATCTTCACCAAAGAAGAACTTGCAGAAACCTTACAACAAAACTTAGAGTTATTTAAAAAACTAGCAAAGGAATATAGCAAACTACTCATAGAAGCTAAAGAAATAGAAGTCAAATATGACTTAAATAAAGATTTAGATGAGGATGTTTTGGAGGGTCTTTACTACGGCCCAATGGGCGAAGCTTAAAATAATTGATAAAAAATTAGGATATATCAAATATTTTTTGTATATTAGTAGTAATATAATCAATCAAAAGGAGAAATCTTATGAGAAAAATTATAGTGTTGTCAGTATTGACAACCTTTTGCTCGATGGGTGTTATAGATTCATCGGTAGCTGAACAACCTTCTAATAAACTTCAAGCACAAATAGCTGGAGATATAGAAAGAGAAAATAAAATTAAACAACATCAAAAAGAAGAATTAGAAAGATTCTTAACAGATGTTGGATTCAGAGAAAGTGGTAATAGATATAATATCACAAACAAATGGGGATACATGGGTAAGTATCAATTTGGAAGAAGTACTTTAAAAGGATTAGGATTCAAAGTAACTAAAGAAGAATTCTTAAATAACCCACAACTACAAGAAGAAGCAATGATGGCTTTATTACTACACAACAAAGAAAAACTTCAAAAGTATATCGATGTATTTGATGGACAAACTGTTAATGGTATGTACATCTCAGAAAGTGGTATATTGGCAGCTGCACATCTTGGAGGACAGGGTTCTGTAAAACGATACTTTAAAAATGGAAAAGTTTTTAAGGATGGATTCGGAACTAAGATTACATCGTATATGGCTCAATTTAGTGGATACGATATTAAATTAAATTAAAAAAGTTATGATTATAGAAATATTATTAGGAATATCCGTAATATCTAATTTAGTACTTTTGTATGGAGTAAGGAATTTACTCAAACAAAACGAACAATTGGAAGATACGTTATCAGAGGTTGTGTTAAATACAACACAAACACTAACTGATACATTAGAAGAAATGAAACGAATTGATTTAAGAGGTTCATTTGAATCAGATGATGAAGTGGGTTCTGTATTTCAACAACTCAAATCTATAATTGAAAAATTAAACCAAAATTACTTAGGATAAAATATGCCAAGACCAAGAAGAAAAAAATCAAAAATGTATTTTGGTACACCAGCTCAAGAAGCTATTATTGCCTATAATAAATGTACCGATGATAAAGAAAAAAATAGGATATACAATGAAGGGATAAAATATCCTTTTGAAAAATTAGCAGAAAATGTATTGAATACATTTAAGTTTACATACTTTGATGTACCAAAGATGGATGTTCAGAGAGAAGTTGTATCTGCTATGGTAGAAAAGATTCATATGTTTAAAGAAGGAAGAGGTAAAGCATTTTCTTACTTTACTATTATAGCAAAAAATTATTTAATATTAAATAATAATGGAAACTATAAGAGATGGCAAAAAAACCAACTAATATCAGAAATGCCTGTAACTTGGAATCCTGAAAATGACTTTTATCAAAAAGAACAAAATGATGAGTTTACGGAATTTAGAAGAATAATGTTATCTTATTGGGATAAAAATCTAACACTTGTATTTACAAAGAAGAGAGATATACAAATTGCAGATGCCGTATTAGAATTATTTAGAAGAGCAGATTATATTGAAAACTTTAATAAGAAGCATTTGTATTTGTTGATTAGAGAAATGACAGATTGTAAAACACATTACATCACTAAAGTAGTAAACACTATGAAGCAGCATCAAAAGAAAATGTTAAATTCATTTTTAGATGGTGAGTCAATTAACGAAAACTTAGATGGTGAATATTGGCAAGGGGATGGATACTAACGATAAATACATATTAGGAATATCATATGGATATCACGATTCAGCAGTTGCTTTACTTTATAATGGAAAGGTTTTATCAGCTGTAGAAGAAGAAAGATTTACAGGAATAAAACATGATAATTCGTTTCCAACTCAATCTATAGAGTGGATTACAAAACAAAATGGTATAACCAAAGATAATATAGCAATTGTTTGTTTCTATGAAAACCCTATACTAAAGGATGATAGGAATAAAAAGATATATAGAAAATATTGGTATAAAAATATATTTGCATGGAAAAAGAAAGCAGCTTCTTTTTATGCTCTAAAAAGTTATTTTCCAAAAGCAAATGTTATGATGGGAAATCATCATCTATCTCATTTATCATATAGCTATTACACTTCTCCATTTAAATCAGCATCTATACTTTCAGTAGATGGTGTTGGTGAATGGGATACTACTGTTATGGCAACGGGTAGTCCATATGGAATAGATACTCATCAATCTATAAAATATCCACACTCGTTGGGTATGTTATATTCTACTATAACTGCTTTTTTAGGATTCAAACCAAATGAAGGTGAATACAAAGTAATGGGATTAGCTCCTTATGGAAATGAAGATACTAAAAGTTTTTCATCACTATCATCAAAGTTCGATACTTTGGTTACTAAAAAGAATGGAGGATATGAATTAAACTTAGATTACTTTAGTTATCATTATTCAGATAAGATGATGTTTAATAAAAACTTATCTAAGTTATTAGGTATTCCAAATAGATTACCACATGAACCTGTTGAACAAATTCATAAGGATTTAGCATTGATTCTCCAACAAAAGTATGAAGAGATTTTCTTTTACTTATTAAATAATTTATATCTTTTAACTGGTAATAAAAATTTGTGTTTAAGTGGTGGATGTGCTTATAACGGAACTGCTAATGGTAAGATACAAAACCAAACACCATTTGATAATATTTGGATACCACCAGCTCCATCTGATGCTGGTTCTGCTATTGGAGCAGCTTTGTATGTTTATTATCATTGTAATCCAAACTCTGAACGTATTAATAACACCACACCATTCTTAGGTCCAAGTGAAAAAATATTAGATATTGTAAAAGTTTGTAAAGAAAACGAAGATAGAATATTCATAGAAGCTATTTCTGAAAATAAATTATTACCAAAAGTAGCTAAACTTATTTCTGAAGGTAATATTATAGGATGGGTTCAGGGTAAATTAGAATTTGGTGCTAGAGCATTGGGCAATCGTTCTATATTAGCAGACCCAAGAGACCCACAAATGAAACAGAGAGTTAATTCTGTAGTTAAGAAAAGAGAAGGATTTAGACCATTTGCACCAATGTGTACTTTTGCTGAAATGGGAAAATTCTTTACACCTACTATAGAAATACCATATATGAATCAAATAGTTAATGTAAAACCAGTACACAGAAAAAAACTACCAGCGATTACACATACTGATGGTTCAGCAAGAGTACAAACTTTAAAAAAGGATTTTAATCCTAAGATGTATTCACTATTAAAAGAATATCAAAAAATTACAAAGTATCCAATACTACTTAATACATCATTTAATCTAAAAGACCAAACTATGGTTAGAGATTCACAAGAAGCAATTGATACATTTATGAATTGTGATTTGGATTATTTAGTAATTGACAATATTTTGATTACAAAAAAGATTATTTAGTATTTGACACTCGATAGTGTTTACCCATTTGGTGTTAAAATCTAAATCATACTTTTTATTTAATATATACTATAGTTATTGTTGACATGTCCGACGTTTTGTAATATGGAAAAGTTATTTGACAATTAATTAAAACAGAGGAGAGATAATATGGAATTTCTAAATAAAATTGGTGATTGGGCAAAATCACTTACAGAAATTGGTATTAGTATCATTGCGCTTGGTGTAGTATTAGAAGTACTATTTAAGGGAGCAGCGATTCCTTTTTGGCCTGAAGTATCAGTAGTGGATAACATTATGGGTATATTAGGTTCATTAAGTAACGAAGGTCTATTAGGTTTAGTAGGTGCATTCGTTTTATACCACATTCTAAAAAAGAAGGCGTAATAGCTAGTAATAGAAATGTACATTATAGAAAGACCTCACTTGAAAAAGTGAGGTTTTTTTGTTTGTGATATTTATATACAAGAGAATATATAAAAATTATGAGTACAGATTTTGAATTATTTCCGGGAAAAGATTTAAGTGGATTGTTTAAAAATATCTATGATAATCAACAAAACAAAAAACAAAGAATCTCAGAACTAATTGCTGAAATGAAAAAGGTAATTAGACATGCTGGGGATATGGCAGTTATTGGTCCGATACTAAAAGACCTAATAGATACATCAGTTAGAAACGATGAATCATTAATTAAAATGGCAGCGATTGCACAACGAATGATTGCATCAAAGGATAAAGCTGAAGGAGATACTGGTTTCCTTTCTGATAAAGAAAAAGAACAACTACTACAACAATTAGAAGGAGTTGTTGTTGATGCAACTGAAGAAGCAGAAGAAAAGGTTGATGAACTAACTAATGAAGTTGAAGAATTAAAACAAAAGGTTAATCATGCAGAAGAACAGAAGGTCTAGTGTAGGTAGTGGGCGTAGGAGTAAATCATCTCCAACAACAGGTCCAGCTATAGCGGCTATTGTTACTGGTGTAATATTGGATGAAGAATCTCAAGCTATTACTGATGAATTAACATCACCGAGTTCTATAGGAGCTATACAATTTAAAATTTTGGGTAAGGGTGGATTAAGTGATTCTGGTGGAGGAAATGTAGTTGCATATCCAATGAATACATCTTCTTTTAGTTTACCTTTAAAAAATGAAGTTGTTGATTTATTTCACATATCAGGAGTTTACAGATATCAACGTAGACATAATGGAGAGTTTCAAAACTTAAACTCAACAGAATCAGCATTAGATGATACTTACGCACCAAGACAGGTAGACAGTGACCCCAAGGGTAATTCGGATGGATATGAATCAACATCTAATACTGGTATATCAAACTCAAATGCAGCTGGAGAAACAAGTGGATATGGTGATTACTTTACACCAAATGAAACAATACATAGATTAAAATTATATGAAGGTGATACTTTGATACAAAGTAGATTTGGTCAATCAATTAGGTTTAGTGGATATAATAATGAAGAACAAACCGAATCACCAACAATTATAATTAGAAATAGAGAATCTGATATTACTCAAAACGAAATAGAACAACCAGACCCAGTAGAAGAAGATGTAAGTAGAGATGGTTCTATTATATCAATGACAAGTCAAGATTATTTGTTAGGATATCAACCTGGTACTGTTGATGATGGTGGTACGAGTGATTTTGAAACAAAGCCCGAAATGTTTGAGGATTATCCATCAGAACTAAAAGGAGACCAAATTTTAATTAATAGTGGTAGGATTATTATCTCATCAAAAGAATCTGAAATGATTTTTTATTCCAAAGGTAATTATGGTTTTATTTCGGATAAATCCTTATCAATAGATAATGAGGGTGGTATATTTGCTCAAACAAATGACCATATGGAATGGAATACTCAAGGTAATAACTTTATTATCAATAGTGATGGGGGTAAGATTTATTTAGGAGAAGATGGAAACGAAGATGAGCCGGTTGCGTTGGGACAAACCTTAATAGATATTTTAGGTGAAATCTTAACAGAACTACAAGCTGAGATTCATCCAACACCAGCAGGTCCATCAGGTCCACCAACTAACGCTGCTAAATATGCTGCTATACAGAATAAATTAGAAACTATTCTTAGTAAACAAAACTTTACGGTATAACAAATGGGATGGGGAATATTCAAACAAAACATGAAATCGTATATGGAAGCCGAAGGTGGTTCTCCATCACAAGCTGATTTTGCTGCAAAGCTAACAAAGGAATATGATAATTGTGTAAAATCATTCGGAACACAAAATCCTAATTTATCTAAAATACAAAAAGGTAATACTTCTTTAATGGAAGTACAGATTAAAGCATGTTTAGGGGAAGGGTTCTCAAAACAATCAGGAAGTTTTCCTTGGATAAAAAAGCTAGGTCCAGCCGTATTAGGATATTGGACGGGGTTAACACTAACAGGCCCACCACCTCCACCACCTGCACCCGGTTCTATAGCTAACATACAATTTGTTGCTGGTACCTGTAATAATCCAGGTCAATGGAGTACAGATATACCAACTCCACCTAATCAAAATGTTATGATTTTTATAAATGGATTTGTAGCAGCAGCTCAGATACACCTAACATCCGTATCGGGTATAATCAATACAATATCATTATATCCTGCTGGTCCATCGCCTGTACCGGGTCCTGGTGTAATTATGTGGAGTACATTTACTGTGCCGGGATAAAACATCAAAATATTTAAAACATATATTTATAGTAAGAAAAACACATTAATACAATTATGGAATCTAAAAAATTAGTTAAAGTTATTAAGGCGTTGGTAGAAGTTGAGGTTAAAAAACAACAATTAAACTTCTTACAAAACCAATTCCCAAAAATTTTAGAAGAGGCGGTTCAATCAAGGATTAAATCGAAACCTCAAAAGAAAGCTGCAGAAGTAGACCCATTTACCTTAGCAGAAGCTGTATTAGAACAAGATAGAACAGATACTGCGCCAAATGTAAGTTATACAAAAAATCAAGCATTGAATAAAATACTAAATGAAACGGCTCAATCACATACAGCAGTTGCTGATGATAAGACAGTTTCGTTTGGAACTCATAATGTACCAACGGGACAACAACCTGTAGGAACAGATGCGGTATCTAATATGAGACAAAGTATGGCTCAACAAATGGGATATGGTGATATGAGAACGGGTGGAGCAAGTAAACCACAATCTGGTGGATTAGGTGTTCAGACTGGGTTGCCTGGTTTGGATAAAATTTTGAATAGAGATAATAGTGAATTGGTAAAACGATTTAAACGATAGTATAGGAAAGAGAGATGGCTTACGAATTAGGGCAAAAATTAGTAATCGATACAGAAGAGTTTAACAACTTTGCAATCGGTTTAACATTACCTCTACAAAGAGGTAACACTGGATATTTTGCCCAATCGTTTACAACTACTGAACAAGTGAGAAGTAATATTATTAATCTTTTAAAAACTAAAAGAGGAGAAAGATTATTTCAACCTGAATTTGGTAGTGGATTGCATGGTTTGTTATTTGAACAAGCCACAGATACGTTAGAGGAGGATATTGAAGAAACAATAAACTCAGCATTAGAACAATGGTTACCATATGTTGTGGCAGAAGAAATAAATATTGATATTAGTAAAGAGATGACTGATTTCAATCAAGCATCGGTTTCAATTAAATTTAAATTAGAAGGACAACAAACGTTAGATACAGTAACTTTCGTAGTTTCAGAATAATATGGCATTAAATAATCAAATAAAGAATTTTAAGAATAAGGGTAGGGATATAAAATACCTTAACAAAGATTTCGAAGCATTTAGAACTAATCTAATGGATTTCGCAAAAACTTACTTCCCTTCTACTTACAATGACTTTAACGAGTCATCACCTGGTATGATGTTCATTGAAATGGCATCTTATGTTGGTGATGTATTGGGTTATTATATCGATGATACATTAA
>Ga0315330_10000088_pt1 | contig 44900 bp, 34 predicted proteins | sample M140m34915metaG_FD_203453 | JGI IMG/M metagenome (GOLD analysis project Ga0315330, IMG submission 203453) | Ammonia-oxidizing marine archaeal communities from Monterey Bay, California, United States - M1 40m 34915 | ecosystem: Environmental > Aquatic > Marine > Intertidal zone | place: USA...
AAAACAGTTGATTGGGGAACAGAAAGAGCAAGAAGAAAAACAAAATATAGAAATCATTCTTTTATTGAAATGTGGAATAGAAAAGACCGTAGAAAGAAAATGATGGAATTTGCAAGGAGAGTAAAGAAAAAAGACCCAAAACGCTCTATTGAAGGCGCTATAAGAAGTGCTATTGATTTACAATGGGGAACTGTAAACACGATGAGAGCAGCAGCGGCAGTTCAAATGTATAAAAAATATAAAGCTACAAGAGTTTTAGATTTTACAGCAGGATGGGGGGCTAGAATGATAGCAGCCATGGCATTAGATATTGATTATATAGGTATAGATACAAATACAGATTTAAAACCTGGTTATGCGAAAATTATTAAATTATTGAAACCATACACAAAAAGTAAAGTAAAAATGATATGGAAAGAAGCTCAAAAGGTTAATTATTCAAAATTAGGAAAATATGATTATGTATTTACATCTCCACCATATGAATATTTAGAAGCGTATGAGAATATGACTAATTATGAAAAGAAGGGAAGTAAAATTGTTCAACCTTCAAGTTCTCAAAAAATAAAAATGGATGATTCTGCAAAATTTTATGAAGAATTTTTAGTTCCAACCTTGAAAAAAGCCTATAAATATTTACCAAGAAATAAATTTATATGTTTGAACATGCCTGATATTATGTACGATAAAATTAAAAGTAGATGGAAAAAGGTTACGAAATGTGAAGATTATAAGATAATAAAAAGAACAGGTGGCCCAGTAGGAAAAAATAGAAGAGGAAAAGAACTTATTTACTGTTGGAAAAAAAGATAAAAATAACACTATAGTATATATATATTATAATGTCATTTACAATACAAAGTGAAAAATTAATCAAATATTTTATAAACGACTTTGAGAAATATTGTGTAAAAAAATCAAAAAGGGTTCAACAACGTAGTGATAGTATTTTAAAAATGATATATCAAGATATTTTAATAAGTCAAAGTTATATTTCTATTCTAGAATCTAGAAAATTAATAGATAGTTCAGTTAAGGAAATAAAAAGTTTAAAGGAGCTTCCAAAATCAAATCTAATGGATAGTTCTTTTATGCCTAGCACTATAAAAGATAAGATATTATATTCTATTTTGGGTTATATGAAAACAACTATAAAAATAGAAAAAATGACAGTGAATATTTATTATGGATTATTTAAAAAGAGTGACTTCAATAAATTAGAATCAATTAAAAAGGATATACTACTCACATTAAAAATAATAAAATTTTGTACTTTGTATAAAAATTTAAAAACAATAGAAAGTTTAGATATTTATTTATATTTAACAGAGGTTGAAAAGCAAATGCCAAAAAACCCTGTTATAACACTAGGTTCAAATAATTGTAATTCGGCAGTTACTTTTGCTTGTGCTTCAAAAGGAAAGTTATTAATTTATAGAAAAGAAGAATGGAAAAAGGTTTTAATACATGAACTATTTCATTCTTTGTGTTTGGATTTTGCCGGTAGTAATTATGAAACATTACGTAAGAATATAAAAAATATTTTTAATGTTCAAAGTGATTTTGAAATTTCAGAAAGTTATACAGAATATTGGGCAACAATAATAAATTCTTGTTTTATTAGTTATAGTTTATTAGACAATTATGATGATGTTGAGAATTTTTTACTATTTACAGATTTTTGTATTCAATTAGAAAGAATATTTTCTCTATATCAAATGATTAAAATATTAGGGTATATGAGTTTAAATTATAAATATTTATATAAAAATGATGAAATAAGTAGAGGCTTGAGAAAAGTATTATATAAGGAAGATACAAATGTATTATGTTATTATATTATAAAAACAATACTTTTATTTTTTAATGATGAATTTTTAGAATGGTGCATGTTACATAACAATAATATATTGAAATTTAATAAAACAGAACATAATTTAAACCAATTTTATGAATTTATAAAGGATAAATATAATAATAAATTTTTTTTGAAGGCTATTGATAATATGCAATTATTTTATATAAAATATAGAGGACCTACTTTGATGAAGAATAACAAGATATTAACAACAACTAGTAGAATGACCATATGTGAAAATTGATTTTAATCTATAGTATTTTTATACTGGTAAAATAGAATGGGAGTAAAACTCTTAGGAAAACTACTGAAAACACAATGTTATGATGTATCTAAACAAATTCATCTTTCTAGTTTATTTGGAAAGAAAATTTGTATAGATGTTAGTATATATTTATATAGATATAAGAGTAAGGACAATTTAATAGAAAGCTTTTATTTGATGTGTTCTTTATTTAAACACTATAATATAACACCTTTATTTGTATTTGATGGTAAGCCTCCAAAAGAAAAAGCAAAAGAGATAGAAAATAGGAGAGCTTCTAGAAGGGAAGCATATGAAAAATATGACGAATTAATACAAAATTGTGGGGAAAATATAACCGAAGAACAAAAAAATGAATTACAAGATTTAAAACGAAAAATGACAAAAATTACAAGAGAAGATATTGAAACTGTTCAAAATTTATTTGATGCGTATGGTATTAAATATATTACAGCAAAAGGCGAAGCAGATGTTCTTTGTGCTAGTTTAGTTATAAAAAAGAAGGTATATGCTGTATTGACTGAAGATATGGATTTATTTGCTTATACATGTCCATTTGTATTACGTTATTTTAGTTTATCAAATCATACAGTAATATTATATGATTTAAAAAAAATATTAACGAAATTGGATATTGATAAGAAAAATTTTCAAGTGTTGTGTGTATTATCTGGAAATGATTATTATGATAGTAAAAAAAATATATTTAGTTACTTAAAATTATTTAATAGATATAAAAAAAATGGTCGTGTTGATAGAAATACTTCAGAATTAGATATATCATCATGTAAAGGTTGTAATATATGTAAAAAAACAATAGGTTTTATAGAATGGTTAAAAGAAATAAATCAATTAGACCAAGATGAAATAAATGAAATTCAAAATGTATTAAATATATATTCAAACGTCAAAAATGAACTATCCAATTATAATTATATAGTAATGAAAAACGGGTATGTAGATAGAGACAAATTATATGAGATATTAGAAAGGGAAAGGTTTATCTTTTAAAAGTGTATAAAAAATAACTATATTTTTTATATAAATGTTTGAGATGTTTCTTTTTTTTGGAGGTATGATTCTTTGTGCTCTTTGTATAGGTAGAATATGTAAAGAAGGAGATTATGATGATTATGATTAATATATAATAATATTTAGTTATTATATATGTCCAGTAAGGATGACGTTGCAAGGGCGCCAGAATGGCCCGTGTACCATCACGACAGAGTTGTTGATAGGGATGATCACGGGGAAATCGCTAGATCAGGAGCGATAAAAAACAACAAAATATGGGTAGACGCAAAACCAGTGGAAGAAGAAGATGCTTTGGAAAAACTAAAAAAAGATAAAGAAGCAATGATGAAAAGAATAATACACGATGGCGAAAGGAGTAGTACAAAAGCTTTTAGGTTAGACAGTGGCCTTAAAGTAGTTTTACCATCAAAAAAAGGTGGCAAAAAAGGCAAGAAAAAGACGCGTAAGAAAAGGCGTAGAAAGAGGCGTCAGTCAAGGCGTAAATCTAAGGGTAGAAAGAGGCGCCGAAAAAAAAGAACTAAGAGGCGTAAATAAGTAATTGAATAATAGTATAATCATAAAATTTTTTAAAATCTTATGATTTAATAATTATTTAAGCAGAAGCAGGTGCTTTACTTGCCTTAGCGAAATGAGGGCTCATGTAGCGCTGAAGGTTGAAGTAGGTAAGCTCATCCTCCTTTTTAAGCTTAAGAAGCTTGCGGAGTTTAGCATCAGCAAGGATGCGACGACCATTCTTAGGGTCTTGGAGCTTATGTGCGCGAATGTATGAGTTAATCTCGCGAGTTACCTCAGTGCGTGCCATCTCAGTTCCTTTGGCTTTACCAAGGAAGGTTGCTAACTCAACACTAATTTTAGTTGGCTTAACGAATCCACTAGGAGCACGGTTACCAGACTTGCGTTTCTTGCGACCAGCCTTCTGTGCCTGTTTAAGCTCGCGGTCAGCACGTTTGCTGAGGGCACGAACCTGAGAAGTTACAGTAGTAAGCTGAGAACGAAGAGCACTGAGCTGTGCAAGAAGGGCAGTAAACTGGTCACCCATGGTTGGGGGAGCAGGTGCTTCAGCAGCCGCCGCTACTGGAGCAGGGGCTTCTGCCTTTTTGACAGGTGTAGATTTTGCTGCTTTAACAGCTTTGGACTTAGACTTAGACGACTTTTTTACCATCTTATGAACTAGTATATTCACTCCTTTTTAAGTCCTTTCACGATAAAATATATATTATATTATATTTTCGCATCAAACATGCTGTAATAATATATAATTTGTTATTGATTCTGGACAAAAGATTCATACAACCAAGGTAAGGCGGTTGCGGCTTCATGACTAACTGTTGTAAGGGCGCCTAGTACATAATAAGTGCCTAAAGATTTGGCATCGGCATCTTCCCCCTGTGTAACGAATATCTCAATTATATCTAATATTCGTTTTCTTAAAACTTCATAGCATTTGTGTAAAAGAACATTCATATTTACTGTAAAAAATGGGTCTCCATGTTGTGGGTTGATTTTCCTTTTTGTCTCACTTGATATTTGTGCTCTATATTGCCATATATCTACCAATTCTCCTATAAATCTTTTTAATTGATGTCTGTTTAAATTCAAATACCATTTCGCATCAGTAATAAACCCATAAGAATCTATATTTTGAAAGATAGTAATTGCTCTCATTTCTAGTTGTTTTTCCTGAGAAAATTGACTTATATCGTTATCTAATTTTATATTTATTTTCCATTTTAAAACCTTGCTTAGTTTTAATATATGTTTAATATCTTCATAAATTTTATTAACCGGCATTTTATTTCTATTATAAGGATTTTTATCTTGTTTTTCTTTGACTATCATATTATACAAAGAACATATATCAAATCCATATATGAAGCCATCCTTATCTTTGAAACTATAAAATTGACTATCATCTAAATCACTTAAATTTTCCATTGTTAAAAAATCAGTTTCATTTACACATTTATTTTTAATTATACCTGGACCACGTAATTTTTTATTTAAACGCACTATATGTCCTCTAAAACATCTTTGAATTTTTAAAGCATAATTTGAATATTTCAAATAATTCCATAATAACTTTATTAATTCTGATTTGTTACCACTAACTTTTTGTTTGTAATATCTACATATACTTTTTAACTGTTGAACATTAAAATTTTTTGTTACGATAATATCAAACTCCTTGAATGAAGGTATTTCAAATTCATCCATGGTAACTTTTTTCCTTCTTTTTTTCCCTTTTGGTGGATCATCATAAATATAATTTTTAAGAAAGGTTTTGGGACTATATTTGATATGTTTAACAGGTGTTTTTAATTTATAATTTGTATTGATAGTTGTATTTGCAAAACTAGTCATATATTCTACTTATACATGTAAAACATTTTTTAAATATTCTTTACAAAGTATATTTAATTTAAATACTTAATGTTTAAAAACACTTTAAGATTATGCGTGATGCTAATGTAAATGTTATACAATATATTTTTAACCTTAATGTTACTATTTTCATCAGGATACAGCATGGATATGACAAGTTGTAGAAAAATAGGGGAAATGAATAATAATATTAATAATATGCCATTATATTCTATGGGGGTTTATATGTGCTTGGAATTACCCGGACAGGAAAATTCTGTTCCAAAAGCAAATTTATTAGATTTTTCAGAAACAAGAGACAATAATAATATAAAAAATCTCTCCAACACAACAATTTTAAACTATCAAAATCATACCCATTTTATAAATTCTACTAAAAATATAGAATCCTGGAACAACTCTTCAAATGTTACAAAAAACTCTACAAATATTACCCCGACAACAACAACAACATCTACATCTACATCAGTTCCTACCACGCCTTCATCAACTACAACACCACCAACAACAACAACAACCACACCTTCTTCAACAACATCTACATCAGTTCCTACCACGCCTTCATCAACTACAACACCGCCACCAACAAATAAACCACCTGACCCAACTACCAATAGTCCGACGCCTTCTCCGGTAACAAGACAAGAACCTATAATTACTACAAAAAATCAACCGTCTAATATAAATAATACACAAAATTCTAATAACTTTAATAATAATCCATCGCCAAGTGTTAAACTTGAAGATAATCCGTTATTACCTATAGTAATAACATTACTTAGTATACTTGTATTAGCTTGTTGCGGAGTTTGTTGTAAATGGGTGTATAATAAAAGAAAGTTACAAAAAATTAGTTGTAATAAATCTGATAAAAAAGAGGAACCAGATATTGAAAGTGGAGAGAAGAAAAATAGAAATTCTTGGGCTTTTTCTCATAAAAATGTTGCTCAAAAAAAATTGCGTGCTATGGAACAATTTAAAAAAGCAGGAAATAGAGCAACAAAGAAAAAGGTACTAAAACCTAAATTAGCGAGAACACAAGAACAGCAAAAATCTATTCCTAATAGAGCTCCGCCTAACGCCAAAGCAGCAGCAAATAAACTCAGAACGTTAAATAATAAACACAAAAAAAATGTCAGGGATACTTTGTTAGAACAATCAAAAACAATACCACATGGAACAAATAACCCTACATTACAAAAAATGTTAAATAGATTAGAACCACACGAAGAAAATGCTGATACAAAAAAATGGTACAAGGAAGAGTTTCAAGCAGAATTAGACCATCTTGATGTAATAAATAATAGACCATTGACTCCACCCCCACCATTACCAGTGCCTAATTTTAACCAACAATCTCAACCTCCGGTAAGAAAAGTATATGGTAATTCTCAAAACAAGAATTCTCCAAAAATGATAGTACGTGAGATAGTAAATCCGGAATCACCTAGTGAAAATTAGACCATACAAGGTGTCAAGAATCTTAAATATTTTCAATAACTTATTTAAAATTCTGAAAATTGATTTAAAGATATTCTATATATATTAAATTATAGTTAAGATGTCCAGCGCACAGCAATTATTCGTAAAAGCTAAGGAGTTCACTCCATCCCAAGTCACTTATGACGCACCCCAAACTAACAAGCGAGGGGGTAAATCAGTAAATCTTCGACTTAACGGTCAGCCTATTGTTCTACAGGTTCCTATGATGCTCACATGGGGTGTCAATGAGTGGGTAGATGAGCAAAATGGTTCTGTAAAATATGATATGGCTCTTCAGTTTGACCCACAGAAGAGTGATTCTCAGGATAAATTTCTAGCAGCAATGAAAGAATTTGAGGAGAAGGTCAAGAATGATGCGGTTACCAATTGTAAAAAATGGTTTGGAAAGAAGATGAGCCGTGAGGTAGTAGATGCTCTTATGTATCCTATGCTCAAGTATCGTAAGGATAAGGAGACAGGTGAGCCAGACTATACTGCTAATCCTACGATGAAGCTTAAGGTTCCATTCTGGGAGGGTCGTTACAATGTTGAGATTTATGATATGGCTCGTCAGCCACTATATCTTCCTCCTAAGTTCGGCAAGGGAGCAGAGGGTAATAAGGCAAATGGTCAAGATGCTACTTCTACTCCATTAGATTTCGTTCCTAAGGCATCTCATGTCAAGGGACTAATCCGCTGTAATGGTATGTGGTTCGCAGGTGGTAAATGTGGTGTTACCTTCCAACTCGTCCAGATTCAAGTCCGTCCCCCTACTCGCCTAGTAGGGTCAGGCAATTGTCATATTATGGATGATAGCGATGATGATGATGTTCTAGAGGATTTAGATAAGAAAGATGAAGAGGCAAGTGAAGAGCTTCCAGACGATGAGTATAATGCTCAGCCATCATTTCAGGATGATGATGATGACGATGACGAGGAGGAAGAGGAGGAAGAGAAGCCTCCTACACCAAAGAAAAAGAAAAAGATTGTCAGGCGTAAGAAGAAAAGCGATGCTTAAATAAAATATTATAATTATACTATTAGTTCTATACAGCAATTCAAACTTAAGAATAACTAAAAGGAACTAGCACATATAGGTTCACAACAGCAATTCAAATCTAAATATCATAATTAAAAGGAACCAGTATCATAAAATTTTTTATTGATTTTATGATATTCAAATACTTATACAAGAAATACTTCTACATAGATATCTCCGCGCAAACTAGCGTCAAATGTATGTTCTTCGTTTATTCTTAAAATACCGGACTCTTTTAATAAAACTATTTGTTTTTCTTTCGTAATTTTCAAAGATTCACTATCAATTCTAAGAATTTTCTCTCCAACTTCAAATTCATAAAACCCCTTTTCAAATAAATCTTTAATAGATATCTGTTTTTGAATATACATGTTATTACATTCATTAATCCAAATATCTTTCGGTATTTCTGGTTCACAACGAACTATCAAATCTTTCTTTTGGAGAGAAAAGTGTAATTCGTGATGCCATAATGGCACATAAAATTCTTTTCCATCAACTTCTAATTTAAAAATATTATCATCCATTAAATCTTTTAACAAAGGATTCAAGATTATTATATTGTCATATACCATTTTTTTTTGTAATGCTTCCTTATATTTTGATAATAATTCATCGTCTATACCTAATACGTAATTAAATTTATATAGAAAATCATATACTTTTTTTGCTTTATCCTTGCTTAACTTATCAAATATCTTCAATGATATCTTCTGACAATCTTTCATGATTCCGGTAAAACTAGTATCCACAAATAAACTATCCCATGTTGTTTCTGGAGAGAAATATTTCAAACACATCTTGATTAATTCTTTATAATCAATATTTTCATCAATTTCTATCTTATGAACTCTTCTATTATCAGTCAAGAAATCATAAGCCGCTTTTACTTCTTTAAATTTCTCTCCATTGTCTTCTTTAAATTTATCTGGATGATAGCGCAACGCCATTCTAAAATAAGCCTTTTTTACATCTTCATCAAGATGTTTTTGACTTATTTCTAATATTTCACAAGCTTTTTCATAATCCATGTATCTTTATACATAAATAAAAGATGAAACTCTCTAAGTGATAGATAGGTCTATAATTATTATTATACAATTTCAAAAATTTATATAATTTGATAAATATATCTTCGCTATTTTCATTTGTAATATGTTTTTTATTAACTAACTCCTTTATAATATAATATAAACAAGCATGAATATCAAGATTAAAAATAAATATTTCGTATAAATTATCTCTCATTTCCAAAAATTTTATTTGTTTATAATTCAATAATTTGTCAATAATTTTATCGCATATAACCTTATTTATATTTTTAAAACAACTTATTTTACCTTTTATATCCTTAATATTAACTATATCTTTAATATTAGTATTTGTCATTAATGTTTTACTTGTTGCTTTTATATAATCACCTTTAATGGGTCTTTTCAATGGTACAACTTGACACCTATTCAAAATATTTCTTGGTATAAAACTAATGTGTTCAGTTATTAAAATATACACAATATTTAAATTTTTGTGTTGTAATGTTTGCATATAACTATAAAATATTTCAAGTAATTCGCTATGTATATGATGGAAATTTTTACAAACAATAATTCCTGAACCATTTGGTCTGGAAGATAATATATCTAAGATATGGTAATATATATCATTAAATAATAGTTTGGAGTGACAACCTAATAATGACATATCTATTTCAAAATGAATATCACTTACCTTAAAATCATACTGTTTTTTGCTATTAAAATTAAAATTAATTTTTCTTTCAAAACGTAATTTAGTAGGACTAAATTTTTTTATATATTGTAACACTTGTGTATATTTTCCTATTCCTGATGGACCATAAAAAATTAAATTATTTTGGTTTGATAAATCATTACTCATAGATTCATAAAGCCCGTTCATATTTTTATGCATGTCATATTTATTGCAATCAGTTATGTATTCTTCAAATTTTGATGAAAAATATTTCATATAATATAAATAGTATAGTGTATTTAATACTTAAATAAATTAATTTAATAAAATTATGGATTCAAAACTGGATAATATTAAAAATCTTATAAAAGAAAAGAAAGATAAATATCCAAATATATCAAATGTATGGTTAAAATATATAGAAGAAAAAGAGGCATTTTTTAACAAATCATTAGAACACGCTGAAAAAACTTTTTTAAATATTGAGAATACGTTACAAAATGATTTACCTATGGAAACAATAGCTATTTTATTTTTATTAAATCAATAATTATGATTTAAACATATGGTTATAATATTATGTATTATGTTCTTATCCGTACATCATAAAGAATTTAACCCACATAATATTATAATAAGTAGTAAAACAAAAAATAATGTCATGGTTGGTAGTGATTTTCATAGATTAATTTTCAGCGATGAATATTGCTCTACGAATGGTATATTTATAAATTTTTCACTAAATAATATAACTATTGAAAAATATTTCAATAAAATAAAATGTAACTTTGAAAGCAATTCTAATAATAATATTATCATTTCAAATATTAAAGCAATTGAAAAGATGATATTGAATAAATTTAAAAATTTACAACACCTTAATTTATCTTGTAGAATCCAAGAACAATTACAAAATGGATTTATAAAATTATATGGAGATGATGCTATTAGATATGGTAGGCATTCTAACATAAATTTTTTATTAAAAATATCAGGTATTTGGGTGACAAATGATACTAATGAATTTGGATTAACATTTCGTTTTTTTATTTTTAACAATCAACATTAAGATATTCTAAAATTACCCACATTTGACTTATAGCAACACCTGATAATAATGCTGCTAATATAAATCCCGGAACAACCAATGGACTTTTATAAACTTCTTTACCTGTCATTATTTCTAATACTTTTCCTCTCCAAACCCAACATTGTCCCATTATCATAGCTATTGTCATAGAATTAAATATTCCAAACATTCTAGGCATATTTTGATTTTCATAAAGATAGTCAGCATGTGTAGACATTAACCAAATTAAAACACCAAGTTGTGCAATAATTAATAATCCAGGTGTACTTCTTCGTAACATATATTTTGTTAAATCTACAATTTCTTTAATCATTCCTACTATACCGGTTCCAGGATTCATATTTCTTACACGTTTAAAAAATATTAAAAATAAAGAAAATGTTACCGCAAGTTCCATTAAACCATATGAAAGAGCTTCACTATATTTATGTCGTATTAATGACCTGCTTATCATCATCCAAACAAATCCTACAACACCAAATGCTGTTATACCATTGATATATATACTATCCGCGTACTTATTGTAAGTAGACCCCCCTTTTCTACCTTTAGAGTTACTTGGACTTGGTTCATATATAGGAACTTCACCTTTGTCGATAGAAGGTGCTCTAACCGCACGAGCCTGAGGAGCACTCGCTTGTCTAGCGCGAGGAGCTTCTGCCATTGGACTTTTATCTTCATTAACCCATACGGCACTCCCATCATCGGCAGCACCACCTTTCATCTTTCTTTTTAATTTACTCTTTTTACCAAATTTCTTTTTATTAGGCATATTGATATATATATTTGATTATTATTTTTTTATTTCCTCTAATTTTCTCTCCAAATCATTAATTTTGTGCAATAAAAGTGGTACCATTTCTAAATAATTAACAGATTTCAAACCTTCCATATCTGTACTTACTAAATTAGGAAATTCCTTTTCCATATCTTGGGCTATAAAACCAAAATGTTCTAGCCCATCATTTTTAAATTTATATGATTTAGGAACTAATCTATCTAATTTATCTAAATGATTGTCAGTCAAATTTGTTATATCCTTTTTTATTCTAATATCAGACCTGGTATAAAACCTATCGCATCTGATATAATTTTTTATATCTAAAGGTTTTGATTGTTTAGAAGAAATTACACCACCTTTCAATTGAAATAATGAATCGCCGCCTGTTCCTGACCAACTCTTAAAACTTGTCATATAATATAGTATAATTTAAAAAAATAAAATATCAGAATTTTATATTATGATGAATAGTAATTTTGTTTTACAAACATCACATCCTTTAATTCAAAGCGAACAAACTTATGTATTAGATAGAAAACTTATATCAATACATTCAGTTGATAGAGATTATCAAAAATGGCCAAATAGTAATCATTTTGGTATAGACTTAGGAGAAGCATTTCATAATGTCCAATCTATGAGACTTATTAATTTCGCTGTTCCTTCCAATAATTATACTTTTTCAACAGCTTATCAAAATACTATGATGTCTTTTACTTATACACACACATATCACATGGAATTTGATAATTGGGGCACAACAGGAGGAGGCAATAGTAATTCTTATTACATGTTTTGGGATATTATGGAGGCACAAAATTGGGGAGCAGGACCGAACTTTGCACAAAAACCTTCAGATATTACTGTAGAATGGTATGATAATTCAACATCTACTTGGACTACTTTACCTTTCCCTATTCCTGGAGGTCAAAATACATCCCCAGCTGCTTGGGATAATACTAACCCTCAAAAAGTTAGATTTACGTGGACTCCATCCGAATTTACAATAACAATTCCAGAAGGTTCATATTCCCCTCTTAATTTAACAGAAACTATACAAGCACTTATGAATAAAGAAGTTTATAATGCTTCATCTGGTGTTGGTTATGATTGGATAACTGGACCAGATGTTGGTGCTACTCTTGATGCGAGTGCTGTTATTATTAATGCTAGAACTTCTGATTCTGCTTGGAATCCTAACGGTGAATTTACAGGTATTTCTCCATTTGTTGTATATTATAATTCAGTTACCAATAGAATTATGTTTGGCGTTACACAAGGAAATTTTACTTTAAATTTCGCAAAACAAGAAATATATAATCCTAGTTGTGATGTTAATAAAGCTATTTTTCATCAATATACTAAATGGGGGTTACCAGCATATTTAGGATTTGATAAAAAAACTTATTCAGGAACTAGCATTGATATTAGTGGAGGAACAAATGCTTTTCAATATAACGCAGGTGGTTTATATTTACCATTTGAACCTACTAATCCTTGGCTTGTACCAAGCGGTAGAAAATTACATTATACAGGAGCGGCATCTGGGACTGCTCTTCCTCCTCCTCCACCATGGACAGGCATCACTACCGATATATCTGGTTTAAACCAAGTTGCATGGGCTGATGCTGAATTTAATTTAGATGTAAATGGAGAAGACGCACTATATATGGAAATAGATAGATATAACAGTATTGATGAAATTTATCCATATTCAGAAAGAACTGGACATTTATATAATAATGACTTGGGTCATAGAGTTAATGGTTCCTTTGCAAAAATACCTTTGACTCATGTACCATTTGGTCAAGAAATGGGTTCTAGAAATAATTTTGTTCTTAATGTTTTCCATAGTGACCCACCTATTCAAAGAATTGATAGACTTAAATTTACATTCAGATATCATGACGGACGTCTTGTTGATTTCAAAAATTTACCATTTAGTTTTACACTTGAATTCAATATGTTGAAAGATGAACAAGAACGAGGCAAAACTGTTAGAGTCCCACCACTTTACAATTTATAATTTATCTTTTACCCATTCTTCTGTAACTTCATCTGTTGTTATACCTTTCATGGGAATAAACTTAGGTTTTTTCATCTTATCTGTTTTATAAAACACATAAGGTCCATATTTCCCTTTTCTTACAGAAATTTCTCCTGTTATAATCTTTAAAATATTCTTATTTGATTGCTTTTTTCCTTTTAATACATCTAAAACATCACTCAACACCACTTCATCTATTTCCTTTTTTATATGACTAATTGAACTATTTTTACCATTACAATTAATATACATACCATATTTACCTTTCATTATATAGACATCATTTCCTTCGTATTTTCCCAAACTCTTTTTTGAAGACCCACCCTTTGATTTATCTAATATATCATTTAATTTATATTCACCACGTTTTAATTTATCCATATCTAAATCTTTTTTTACACTTTTAAATGTGGTTTTATCCCCCTTTTCACATTTAATTACTGGACCATATCGCCCTATCATATATACATGATGCTTATCTATTTTATATGTTTCTCTTGAATCAGCTATATCCTTAGATGATTCTTTTATTTGAGTATTACATTCATCACATAATGTATGCCATACTCTTTCTCCATTTGAAATTTTATCCAAATCATCTTCCATATTTTTTGTATAATCATAATTAAATAAATCATCAAAATGTTTTTCAAGAAATTCATATACAATTGTACCGGTCGGTTGAATAACAAGTTTATTTTTTTCATTGCCAAATACTCTTTCTGTTTCTATCTCATCTAATTCTTCTCCTGTTAATTTAAAATCTACACATTTTATCTTTTTTCCTTCCACATTTTGCTTTTTAACATAACCTCTATCTTGAATTTTTGAAATTAAACTTGAAAAGGTAGATGGACGACCAATACCCTTTTTTTCTAGCATTTGTACTAATCTTGCTTCTGTAAAATTCTTTTTCAAATCCTTCAATGTAATTTTACTATAAATTTCTTTATAATTTAATACTGTATCTGGTTTAATAGTCAACAAATATTTATATTCTTCATTTATTTTCTCATATCCCCCAACAATCTTCCATCCAGGAAATATTACTTGTTCACTTGAATATTTATATAAATGTTTTTGAGGGGCTGTTATTTTTGATGTAATTGAATAATATTTGGCAGGACTCATACAACTTTCTACTGTATTTCTCCAAATTAAAGTATACAATTTTATTTCTCTAGCTGTAATCTTACCTGATGTATTTAGTGTATTTACATCTATTTTTGTAGGACGTATAGCTTCATGTGCTTCTTGAGCATTATTATCTTTCTTCTTTTTTTCACCAGAATCATTATTAATTAATTTTTTAATATCCTTATTTACATATTCATTACCATATTGTTTTGTTATATATTTTTTTGCTTTATCAACAAATTCTTTACTATATTTTGTACTATCTGTTCTCATATATGTAATATGTCCATTTTCATATAAAGTTTGAGCTAATCTCATTGTCTGTTTTGGAGAGAAGTTACATTCATTACTTGCTTTTTGTTGTAAAGTGCTTGTTGTAAATGGCGTTGGTTGATTTTTTGTTGTGGTTTTTGGCTTACTTACATTATATTTATGTTCATGATTTCCAGATTCTTCTAAGAATTCCGCCATTTTATCCTCGTCATCATAATTATAATTCAAAACAAATTTAAAATTTTTTTTAGTAAATGTTCCTGTTGTATCATATACTTTTCTACCCGGCGATTCATTAATTAATTTTTGTTGTTCATATACAAGTCTTAATGCCGGGGTTTGACATCTTCCAGCACTTAAACTACCTTGAGTATTTCTACTGATATGTTTCCATAATATAGGACTTATAGTAAATCCAACTAGTAAATCTAATACTTGTCTGGCTAATTGAGCATTTACTGTATTCATATTAATTCTAATTGGGTTTGATATAGCCGCTTTTATAGCAGGTTTTGTAATTTCATGGAATATAATTCTTTTCGTTGAATTAATAGGTAAATTAAATGTTTTACAAATATGCCAAGCAATTGCTTCTCCTTCTCTATCATCATCTGTAGCCAAAACCACTTCAGTTGCCTTTTTTATAGCTTCTCTTAATGGTTTAATATATTTTCCTTTACTTGATATAGTTTTGAATACAACATTATAATTATTTTTTACATCAATACTTTTTAATCCATTTGCTATCTCTCTAATATGACCAAAACTAGCTATACATTTATATCCGGGACCTAAATAGCTCTCTATTTTTTTGCATTTTGCTGGAGATTCTACTATTACCAATATCATTATTTAAATACACTTCTTATTATATTTAAATAATTTTCAATTTTATTGAGTCATTTTTTTATAATCATTCCAAGATATACTCATTCCGTTTTTCTTCTTCTTACTTTTTCGTTTATCCTTTTCTTCCCGTTTTTTTTCTTGTTGGACAGCACTATCAACATAAAGCTCTTTCAATATTTTTCCAATTTTAACAGAACCCTCATGTTGGTCTAAATCGCCATTCTCAATTTGTTTCAATACAGCAAGAAAATTATGTAGAATACTAAGATTTAGTTCATCCTTTTTTAATTTATTATAAATATTCATATAATTTTGCCATAACCACATACATTTTGATTCAATCATTTTATCCTTAGTTTGTCTTTTTAAATTCGGATATTTCTTTTTAATTTCCACCATCAAAGTTACTTGTTCTCTAATTTTATCACTGTGTTTTAAATTACGAATTTTAGAAGTATTATCCGAAGCCCCCGACTCTTTAAGCATTTTATCAAAATTTAGCCGCGTTTCATCATCAATCTTGAAATCACTCATATAAAATAATTGATGTTTTTCTTTTTATATTTATTTTTATTCAGTTAATATATATAATGAAACGAACACGCAAAAGAAAACAAAAAGGAGGGGCTGAAGATTTAAGTTTTAAAAAACCAATGGTAAGTAATGTTAGCGCAGCAGGAGCTATTCAAGGAACCATGCATAAACAAACAAAAGGAAATGAAGAAATGGTAGAATTAAAAAAATCAATGGCTGGCGGTGCTGTAATTGTCCCCCAAATGAGCCAAGCAGGAGCATCTGGTAATGAAAGCATTTCTGGTTCTATAGGAACTACTTTACAAGGAAGAGCTGATGCTAAATATGATAACGATGTTTATAATAAACCCAAATCATCTGGTATGCCCGGCGGAGGACGCAAACGTAGAAAAAAGAGAAAAACAAAGAGAAAATCTAGAAAATCAAAGAAACGAAGACGTAAAAGAAAAACAAAAAAAAGAAGAAAGTCAAAAAAACGTAGAAGATAATTATTTTATTTGGTTTTTCTAATTAAATAAAATAACATTATAATTTATTATGAAGTTCAGCGATATTACAAAAACAGTATTAATTATATTAATTTTTGGTTTATTATATTTCGCAAGCATTTTTGTCAGCGGAATGCAACAAATAAAAGACGATTGGCCAAAATATAGATGTGTTCCAACATACATGCCTTTAGCTGGTTATTTTGGATTCAATACTATGGAAAATTTTACATTTTGTGTCGGCAATATCCAAAAAGATATGATGGGATTCTTCTTAGAACCAATACAATATATTTTAGGAACAGTAACTGAACAAATCAAATACATATTAGAAAGAATACAATTTATTCGTGAATTTTTTAATATTTTTAAAGATATGATTGGAAGTGTTACAAAGGATGTATATGGTATGTTAGTAAATGTATTGATACAATTTCAATTATTAATAACAAGAACCAAGGATACCATGATGAAGTTAATAGGCATTATTATGACATTTGTTTATTTAATTCAAGGAGCAAATATGACAGGACAAAGTATTTATAAAGGTCCTATTGGGAAAACATTAAGAGCTATTTGTTTTTCTGGAGAGACAAAAGTATCTTTAAAAAATGGTTCAACAAAAAATATGAGAGATATACATTTAGGTGATATATTAGCAAATGGAACAGAAGTTTATGGAACTTTAAGATTAAAAGGGGGACCAGATAATCCTTATTATAAAATATGGAGTGAAACATTACAGGATTATATTTATGTAACAGGTGACCATAAAATTTGCAATAGTATAAAAGACACTCCAGATAAATTTAATAGTTTAGACAATTATGTTGAAGTTAAAGATTATAAATTATCAGAAAAAACAGATTATTGGGATGAAACTTTATATTGTTTAATTACCGATAATCATCAAATTCCAATAGGTGAATATACATTTTGGGATTGGGAAGATTAAAGTTCTAAAGAATATTATCCAAATACTATATATGAATAATATTCCAGAAACATTCGCTTCGTATTTTTATAAGGCTTATAAAAAAGATGGTTATCTAGATAAATATGGCGGTTCTGTTGTAGCAACAGCATTAACATTATTTTTTTTCTTTTTAGTCTTTTCATATTATTACGTTCAAAGCAAAACAGACCCTATTCGCCAAAATTGGGCAAATGAAAGATGCAAACCATCTGTTATGCCTTTCGCAGGATGGATTAATAAACCAAAAGGTAAAACTGCTTCAGAATTTACTAGTGAAAATTTTATGCAATGTACAACACAAATTTTAACAAGTATTGTAAGTTATTTTATGCAACCATTTTATTATATTACAGATTTAATTGCAAAATTAGTGTCTGTATTACAAAAAGCTATTAATTCAGTTAGAATGGTACTATTCATGCTAAGAGAAGCATTAAAAAAAATTATGTCATATATAGTTGGTAGATTAGTTAATGTTATGATACCATTGAGAATGATAGTGGGAAAATTAAGAGATACTTTAAATAAAACAATTGGAATTGCTACAGCAGCATTATATACTGTATATGGCGCGTATGTGGCTATGAAAGCATTTATGGGTGCGTTTTTAATGATTATTATTATTGCTCTTATTATTGCCTTTGCCGCTATAGTTATATTATGGATTTTACCTTGGACATGGCCACTTGCCGCCGTATCTACTGTATTCTACCTTATTATTTCTATACCTATGGTTATAATAGCCCTTTGGATGCAAAGTATTTTAGATATAGCTTCAGGGAAAGCTGTTCCTGGAAAACCTGGCGGAGGAGGAGGTTGTTTTGATAAAAATACTATTATAGACACAGAAAAAGGGCCTATTAAAATTCAAAATTTAAACCCCGGAACCATTTTAAAAAATGGAGATAGAATTACTGCCGTATTTCAATTAGCATTATATAAAGAAGATGTATATAATTTGGATGATATTATCGTTACTGGTTGTCATAAAGTATTTCATGATAATTTAGGATGGATTGATGTTAGAGACCATCCTTCTAGTCAATTAATAACAGATTATAGAGAACCAACTATTTACAATTTAAGCACGGAATCAAAAAGATTTAATATAAAAAATCACAAGTTTTTAGACTGGGATGATTTAGAACCATTTGATATTATTAAATTAAAAAATTTGAACTATCTAGAGAATAATTCTTCGTTATCCGATATACATAAATATCTTGAATCAGGTATTGACGGAAATGCTCTTGTTGATTTAGAAAATGGTCAATCTATTAAGTTAAAAAATATAAAATTAAACGACCACTTATATTCTGGAGAAAGAGTTCTTGGAATTGTTGAAATTGATACAAAAAATATTTGTGCGGTGAAAAAATATACATTCAATCAATTCAGTATTATCGGTAGTCCTAATATACATTTTAAGGATAGTGATTTAGGAATTTTTAATACATTAAACAAAGATGGCGAAATTATAAATAAACCCAAAAAATTATATCATTTACTTACTGATACAGGAAAATTCAATATTAATGGTTATACAATAAAAGATTATAATGCCGCAATGGAAGATATTTTAGATATTAGAGATAAATTATTTGCTTTATTTTAATTTTTATCTATCAAATATGTATAATATGGAAATAAAAATCCTTGGATTTAAAGCTAGAGTTGAAGTAATTGTTCTTTCAATGATTATAGGATGCTTACTTTGTTGTCACTTAGTATGTGGAAGCGCAACAATAGAAGGAATGCAAACTGCTGGCGCCGCTCTTAACTACACTATGTCAAGTGGTGTTCACAATGATAAATATGATTCTAAGGTTGGCTTAGCAGAAACAAATGGGGGAGACCAAAAATTAGCTCCTGTTGTTCCTTTACCAGAAGGACAATTATTCATGTGGGCAAATAATGAATTTAGCGGTAAATGTTGCGCTAATTCAAATGTTAGTGGAGGTAATGGATGTGCTTGTATTACAAAAGAACAATCTTGTTATTTAAACGCAAGAGGAGGCAATAGAGCTGTTGGCTCAGAGTTCTAAGTATATAATATTTAGTTAAAATATCTTAATATTATATATTAATGTCAAAAATGTTGAAATTATTAGCATTTGTTGAAAAAAGTGATACAGCAAAAAAGATTAAAGGCGAAAATAATGACGCTATAAAAAGTATGGATGCGAGGATTAAAGAGCTACTACCTGATATAATAAAAAAAGAAAATGACGAGCACGCACAGGACAGGGGAGAGAAAGTCAATGAACTTGCAGGTGCGCGTGTTGGACGCGGGAGATACAAAAAAACACACTCACGCTACTTAGATATAGGAAAACAAGGAGCACGTGTCCCTCTTGGTAAAACACGTACGGTATATACACCTCCTGAAATACCACGACACGATGTTGATGTAAGTAGGCGACCATCGGCTATTCTGGGAGACGACGACGCCTATCTCCATATGAAAGCTGAAGCGGCAGCAGCACAAGCAAAGTATGAAAAAGAAATCCGACAACTCGACGAGCTTGGAGGCGGCCCTTTTAGAACCCAATTGGTACAGAAATTAAGGGGTGATTGGGCTTTATTACCAGATGAATTACTTATAAAAAGAATTGACCAAATGTTCACCGAAGCAGCGAGGAAAAAAAAGATAGACGAAATTACAAAAAAAAACCAAGAAAAAAAAGTAAAAGCTGCTGTTCGTTCATGGATTCAACTTAGAAAAGCCCAAAAAAAAATCGAAGAAGGTAAGAAAGCAAATGAGGCGAGACCATACGTTCGTGACCTTCGCACTGCTGTAGAAAAAAGAAATAAAGATAGAAAAGAAGAACAAGATAGAAAAGAAGAACAAAGGAGAGCCGCTGCGATTACAAAAATCCAAGCAGCACAAAGAAGAAAGGCAGCAAAAGCAAAAGTGGATGAAATGCGCGCCGAAAGAGAATTAACAGAAATGGAAGAAGAAGCAGTTGATGAACCCTTTTCCATTCCCGGTGAATCGGCGGCTACATATACAACGCTATTGAATAACAAATTTAAAGATAATGGTGGACAACCATTGCTTCGTGTTAAAAGAATAAGAGATAACGGTGATTGTTTATTTGAAGCACTCGTATATTTCATCATACGCGTGGGGGACGCCACACGACACATCAAAAGTCCCGCAACTCCTTCGGCTGATCGCGGGATATGGTATCGTCCACGAACAGGGGACGTGGTACTGGCCATTCTTGACGCCAAAGATAGCATTGCGGACTCAGACGAATTGTTGAATTTCCAAATAAAGACAATGAGAGATTATTTAGCTAATTCTGTTGTAAAAAATTGGACGGAATCCCAACCTTCGTTGAACAAAAATTCTTACATGACACTCCTGGATGAATCAGCTGGTGGTGGTGGTAAATTTAAAGGTCGTGATGATTATCTAATTCATATGACTTCAAAAAATGAAGATGATGCCAAATCTAATTTGTCTGAAACAGAATATGATTATAAACTCCGAGGAAGATATGGCGGAGTACCTGAATTATTGGAATTTCAAAGGTTATTTAACACTAAGGTTCAAATAATTAAAGGGCAAAAAATTAACATCGGCACACCAAGCGAGACCACCGAATTAAGATTTGATGGCTTTGACGGTCTCTTCAAAGTGAATGAATATGATATATTTGATACAAAAGTGATGACACTTATTTTTTACATACATTCGACAAATGCTGTATCGCCCTTTGCAGAGCCATCCCCACATTATGAACTTATAGAACTTACGGGGGCGGGGGAGGCACTCGCAAAATCCTGGGAGGGGGACTTATCTCTCTTGGAAGAACTGGACGAAGAAGAAGAAGGGAAAAAATCATCCGCAGCACTCGCAATATCCTCAAAAGAAAGAAATACAGGTGATTGTGTCAAGTATACCTATCCCGATGGCGGTGTTGTACGCGGTATAATCATTCGTGAAGGGAAACGAATTAAAATCAAAGGTTTATATGTAGGCAGAAACGGGAAAAAAATTTTGGGGTCTACGCCGAACGCATTTTCACCACGATCAGCGTCTCAAATTGAAGATTGGAATCCTACTAGTGAAGATTTGGAACAATTTTTCAACTTTCCAGCAGAAAAAGAAAAACTTGATGAAAAACTTCAACGAGTAAACGGAAAAATAGATAGTATGTTGAGTAAATATTCCGATTCAGCACAAGCGAATATCAAAAAGCATTTAACAACAATTGTTAAATTAAGGTTTGAAGCGAAGTCAAGACTCAGAACTGAGGGGCGAGAAGACGAACAGGTGAAACAGATGACCAATCTACAATTTCAATATAAAAACCTAGTTAAAAAATATGTGAAATCAGAAAAGGATTTCGGTGAATTACTAAAATTATGGCAAGTACGAACTAATATAAGAAACGATTACTTAACGATGAATGAAATGAAACCAATCTTAGAACGGTGTATTAAAAAGAAAGGAGGTAAAAGAAAACGAAAAACAAAGAGAAAGAGAAGAAAAAGAAAAAAGAAAAAATCAACTAGAAGAAAAAGGAGAAAAAGGAGAAGATAAAATATTATATAAAACTAATTCGTAATGTTTATATAATATGGGGTTAATGTGTGTCAAAGAGGATAAGGATAGATATCCAGAAAAAGTTACTTGTTTAAAATGTAACGATAAATTTTATGCTAAACACGGATATTCTCAAAGACGTTCGTGTAGATATCATCGTTATGAAAAAGGGACAAACTATTGTATATATTGTCATATACAAAATCCTCAAGGAAATTGTTATCATGTAAAAAAAGATAGTTGGTTTTAAAGAGAATCTAAGGTATCTCTTCTATTCACCATTGGATATAATTCTTCATCTAATTTATATCTTAATATACAAGCAAATCCAGCAGTAGAAAATACAAAACAGTGCCATAAACTATGATATTTTATATATATTTCATTAAACCAATGTTTTGTCGCAATACAATACATAATTATTGCGAGTATTCCACAACTTATTGTTAAAAAAGATAGAATGCGAAATTTTAATAAATATCGCCATATAGTTTTCCATTTCAATATACATACAATTGTACTACAAACAGATAAATACCAAGTTATTATCATTGCTTGATTTAAATTTTCCCATAAATACACAACTAATACAATATTTTCTACAGCAAAACTAGTAATATAAAATTGTGGTTCTCTCACTCGTAATCCATATAAAGTTGTTGTAAAAATCAATGATGATGCGGCATAACTATCTAATAGAGCCCAATTATCATAATCATAATCTGTTGTAAATTTATCATTACCCAAACTATGATGAGAATGATATAATAAAGAATAAGTAACCGCATATAAAAATTTAATTACCATAAAAATAGAAGCAGCGTCTTTTCGTCTTTTCCAAGTCCATATACATACTCCTATAGGAAATAACGCAACACCGTGTGTTGTCAATAACCAATAAACCATTAATTAAATATATTAGTCATTCTTTATTAAAGTTATGTATATATTTAAGCCGACAATTCACATTTTTCACAATATTTAATTATAATTCCTTGTTTATAACCTTTCATACTATCCACACTATCAGTTATCCAATTGTGTTGACAGTTATATTTTAAATATGTTTTCACCTTTTTCAAATCTGCTTCTTTTTCTTTTAATTCCTCTCTCAAATTAACAACCTCTTGATATAATCTTTTTTTATAAGAAATTATATCAGGTAATCCATTAATTTCAACTATACAGCCATTTATCATTACTTCCATTGTAAAAATATGTTAAAACAACTTTAAACCTATTAAACATAATCATACAAATGAAATACTTATTTGTATTATTAACTTTACTTTTTTGCGTAGTTACTGCTAATAAACCTAGATTATATACAAGAATACCACAATATTTGGTAGATGATAGAGTTAGTAATTTTTTGAATGAAAATAGAATTACTAACTGTTTTGAATTTCGTGAAACCGAAACAAATTTATTATTGAAATGTTGGAGAGATAATAAATTAACGGATGTGTCAATTGATATCAATCCTGGTAAAAGGGAATATAGACCTATTTATGGATTAAGTGTTAGTGTTTAGCTTAGAGTATTTGTCACTAATGTACCATTTCCATCATTAGAAATATTATAAGGGATTAATTTATTACCACTTATGTCTATATATTGACGACTTAATGGTTTATTATTCATAGAGTTCATTGTTATTTTTATATCATCGGTAGATTGAAATATACCAGCTGGTGGTGTGAAGTTAATTACCAATTTATTTGTCGCACCACCATCAATAACAATGGCATTTTTAGAACCATCTGGTAATGTGTTCCAACCGGAACCACCACTAATATCTATTTGCCAATCATCAGTATTAATACTTGTCATAATTGATGAGTCGAATGTGACATCATTTTGAAATACAATTTTTAATATCTCATAGCCCGATTCATTTTCCTCAACACCACCACTAACCATACTAATATCTTGAATTAAGTTATTTATTTTTAAAGAACCATAATAGGTTGGCAGTGTACCATACCAACGCCCGGTAAGGTCGGGTGATGTATTTGAAATATCTGATATATTTCCTGACATATCATTGGCTAGGCTGTGGTAATTAGAATTTATACCTTTTACATTTGCTGACGAATCAAAAACCTCATTTCCACTAGAATCTGCAAATCTATATGCGTCCGCAAAGTCAGAATAGTCCCACAACATATGAATCTTATCTCTACTGGTAAATGAATATGGGTTATTTACATTACTAATATCATTTGAATTTCGGGATAAATCAAATTTAACCATACTTATATCCCACGTCCATTCATTTGATGGATGTGTGGAAGCCACATTTACAATGGAAACACGACTAACATCTATAATATTAAATTTATCGGCTTCATCATCATTTGTTGTTACAAATTTAAAATTTTTGGTTCTATTTATACGACCAGTATCATATGTTACACCTGGTGCCCAATTGCGCTCTTCTAAAGTTATTGGGTTCAATCCTAAACCTGTCATCCCGTCGTATCTAAAAGTCATATATACACTATCCGGTTCGTCTTTATCAATCCAACTGATTTTTTGGCCTCCTATGTTAGTAGAATAGAACGGTGTCTCAACACTATTTGTTATTGTCGTGGTACCGAAATTATCTAAATCTGTGCCAGAATATGCTACTTTTCCTGTAGTACCAAATTGCCATTCACCATCTCCTTCATAATAAAAACTTTTGGAGGTGGTGGTGGCGTCCTGTCCGGGACCACTACCACCAGTCCAATAAGTCAAACTACTAGTTCCGTCAGGATTTGATACCATATCTGAAAATGTAAAATCGGCTTTGTCTGGTAATCCTGAAATTGCTGTGTTGTACGTAAAATATATTCTGTTAGGATGCCCTTTTGTTACATTGATAATGGGCAATGTGGGCACTTCAAAACCTGTAGTGTTATCTGCTTTATCGCCGTTAATATTTACTAAATTTACTGCTGGATTACCGCTGGGTGCGGTGCTTTTTGTATATTTCACTCCAACAAGTGGGAGACTGCTTCCCATGAGATACCCTCCTCCCTCTAGAGCACCACCCGTCCAATTTATCCATAATTTTCCATCAGAAGTCACTCCAAACCCATCGAAGGTCAAATCATCCCCCCAATTAAAATGATTGGAGGTACCGCCTTCATTAAAGCTAATATCAAATTGTTGTTTAAAAGCGAGAGATGGTGGATATGATTCATTCATTGATATATCTTGTTCCCAGTCCATTGTCGTGACCAGTGACATTACGCTATTTTTTTGCCAACTTGATCCACTCGCCAAAAATGCGAAAGAGCCACCGCCACCAGAACTTGTTTTAGTCCAACTAAATTGCGTAGCTGCTGTATTACCATCGCCTTCAATATCAGTAAATGCTCCAGCACCAACATCTATAGTACAAGCACCATCTTGTGCTGGTGTAAATGTTGCTGTATATGTTGTTCCGGAACCGGCAAAATCACTAATACTTCCATTTGTTACCGTAATATCTTCCTTCGTAAAATTTGTCGTGGTTTTATCTGCTGTAAATGTTAAAGCAATAGTAGCGTGGTTACCTTGACCACCATTAGATACGGTAGCTGATGTAATAGCCATTGTAGGTTTTACATTGAGTCTGATTCCCACGACCCCATCCAAAGCTGGTTTATAATCAAAACTTTCTAACCAACGCCCACCATCATAATTTAATTTAATACCGGCACCACCAACTGGTTTAGTATATTTTATTTGAATTTCAGTCATACCTTCAAAAGTATCATTGAAAGTTAATACTAATCTATTTTCAGTGGTATTTGGTGGACTCATAGAACTAAACGATGTACACGATTGGGTTTTCCCTACATTATTATCATTGTATGATGCGTCAAATGCATTAGCTGCCATTCCGCCGTAATCAGATAATTGTGGGTCCCATTGAACATGGATTTCTTTTGGATTATCAGCAGATATAAAAGGATATACAATAGGATTCTGTTCAAAAATACATTGCGTATTTCCACCACCAGTTCCATCAAGTTCAATCCAGTTAGCTTCATTAGTAACATCTAATATTGTTGGGAAACTTGCTAAAACACCACCATTTTGGTCTGTAATAAACTTTCCTGATTTTTCTACATAATTTAAACTTATATCATTATTAGACATATCTATTGGATATGAGGTTCTTATCCATCTTGTATTAGAATTTTGACTTCCATATGCTCCAGTAATTGTGTCAATACTATTTGAACTATAATCATTTACACCATTTACTGATAAATCAAACGTGGGTCCTCCAGCAAATAAAATATTTGAAATATCCCACCATTTTAAAAGTAAATCACCTTGTGAGTCTGTACCATCATATGCTGGTTGTTGCATTGCGACTAAGATTTGTGATGGGTTATCATGTAAAATAATAGCAGTTTTTTTACTAGTTTGGTCTGGATTACACGAAGGGTCCCAAATATTATTACTAGCATCAGCCATTGTAAATTCAAAATCAGGTAAATATCCTAATGCTCCGCTGGGTCTATTACTACTTAAATCTGGTCCTACATATTTAACTTTAATACTATAATCTCCACCTGAAGTATGTTTTTTTGAAAATCCTCTAGAGGCACCAGATTGATTAAATCCAGTATCCAATGTTATAATGTTATCATGAAAAGTAACATTTGAAGCAGGAATATCTACAAATCCATTTGTACTCAAATCCACAAATGTGGAATTATGTTGAGTATAACTTGCTTGATATTTAAAACCTGACCTATTATCAGAAGAAAAACTAGTAATTGTAGGATTAAAAGATAAATCTAATTTACCAAATTCATTATACCACCCAGAATTAAATGTCCATTTATTATCATTTCCTGGTGCTGGTATATTAGAAACATTAACAGAAATACCAGTTTTATTATTAAGTTTAATACCATAACCGTCTGTAACAGTAGTATCTATATTACCACTATTTGAATAGTTTAAAGTAGGAAGTGATGTTGCATATAAAGGTTTGTTTAATGTTAGTTTAATAGTTTTATCATCCGCACCTTTTTCTACCTTATCTACTAGAATACCTGTTGGGTCAGCAACACCAAATGTAAATCCCCCTGTTCCATGAATTTCATCAAGAGAATTTACACTTATATCAAAATCACAAGCAATATTCATGGTTTTTCCATCTGCTTCTACGTTATATGTACCACTTGGCAAATTCCCACTATAATCCATATTATTTACAATATCTATATTTTCATTCATACCCCAACCACCTCTTACATAATTACCATAAACATCTCTTATACTAGTAGGCCAGGGATTTCCATAAGTGGAAGGAAAAGTATATGAAAATTTTACAGTATCGTCTTTATTTATAATTTTATCAAATGTATTTTTACTATAATCAATCCAAATTTGAACCTTAGATACATCTGTCATTTGTTCTACTTTATCAACTTCAAAATAACTTCCACTATTATTCTTTTCTAATTTAAACTGACTTGGTGTTGGAGTACCTACTAATTCGCCACTAATACTGGTAGTTCCTGTTTCAGTTGTAAAATCTAAAATAATATTATAGGATAAATCTGTACCTGTGTTGTCCAATACATTTCCAGATTTTACCTTAATACCTTGAATATTATTTGTAACATTACATAAACTGACATCAACTGCTGCTGGGTCATACGCTGAATTAAATATTTTATTGCCATATTGGTCTTCTAATTTACATTCATCAGGAACACCGCCACTAATATCGAATAAAATTTGTATATTTCCTTTTCCTCCATTTCCATATTGAAAAGGCCAAGCATTTAACATAAATCTAACACCACTCATATCTTTATATTTATCAGCCAAAGTAGATGTAAATCCTGCTGTTTCTAGTTGTGTTTTTGTGTATTTAACAGTATCAACTCCACTTACATCATATATAATTGTGTTTTCTTGACCAATATTATCAAATGTTTTACATTGAAAAACGTCCTCTTGAGGAATTGTTGTAGATATATATTCGGCAGAAATATCCAATATTGTTCCACTTGTTCCCTTTTTGAAATATAATAAAACAGAGGATGGGTCTGTATTTGTAATATAAGCTCCATCCAAAATTACTTGTTCAACATTATTTGTTACAGATTTTTGAAATAAAACACATGATAAATCAAATTGGTCACCAATGCCACCATGAGGATTACCACCTGTTAAAGAAACAGTTGAACCATATTGGAATTCACCAGTTGTCGTCGTTAAAACAATTTTATTTAATAATGAACCAGATGTCCCACTATTAACATCAAAGTCTGGTGTAACATAAGCTCCTTTATCTCCTATATTAAAATCATTACCTGAACTATATCCAATACCATATCCACATTTAACATTAAAATTATTCCCTGCCGCCTTGGTTACATCGGAATTATCGGAATTTGCCACATCTCTCTTTTCTGTAAATGTAAGAGTTATTTTATTTGGAGTTTCGTGTTCCACAATGGCACTTACAATGGAAGGACCTGTTGGGCTTTCTGTTTCTGTTTTTACAGCATCTTTTACGGGTTCTAAATCTTTTATAGGAAATCCTGTAGAAGCATCTACTAAACTAACTGGCGAATTATCTGTATAAGTTAATGTTATACTGGTTGGTTGTTTTGGAACATCCACATTTGCTATAGCTAAACGTACTTTATTACCCGACACAATAATAGCGTCTAGAATATTAATTGTCGCTGCTGTAGAATTATTTACTATTTGAAAATTTCCTACTAATTGTTGATTTGTAAAGTTACTTTGTTTTTTTATTCTTTTGGTAAAAGTTACCTCTAAATAGGCTGTACTTGCCATATAATATATAAAAATATATTATATAACATATTTTAAACAAAAACGAATTCAAATGATGATGGAGTTGGTGGAATTAATTCACTTGCTATGACTACTTGAACTCTTCCACTGTCTCTTATAGGACATAATGTATACAATATTTGTTTTCCACTAACAAAAGGAGCATCTGCACTATTACCACTTAAATCAGATGGTACTATTCTTCTTTCAGCATATCTATTTATAATACCTCCATCGGCATCTATTTCTATTAATTGTGTTGTGTTTCCTGCTGTTGCTAACGTGTTAATTGCTGCATGTGTATAATAATTATTGCTAATATCTATATTATTATTACAAATATCATATGGGCTACAAAAATGATTTTTGATTTGTTGTCCAATATAATTTTTAGATATATCTTGTGGTCTAAATACTTGACTAAATTGTTCCATACCCTTTGTTATTTCTAATTGAATAGATTGACTTCTATATTGATAAACTATACCACTACCATTTAAACAAGCAATTGAAGACCCTGTAGCATTATATCCATTCGAAATAAATTTTTTTCTTAAATCACAAAAATTAGTATAATTTCTTTTTTTATTGATATAATCTTTAGCTGATAGATTTGACGATGACCCAAAACAATGACTCATTTTATATGTATATATCACATAAATTAAAATATACCAATTTATTATATGAGTTTTGATTTAGATACTAATAATTATTCAAAGGATGATTATTTTGAAATTTTTAATCTAGATAAAAATATGAATCCTTCAATGGATACCGTTGAAAAAAATTACAAAAATTTACTAAATAATGTGAATAGTGAAAATTTGGATGGAGATGAAAAAAGTAGAATGAAGCGATTTTTGGCAGAATGTAAAAATAATCTTATGACGATTTTAAATGCTGAAAAAACTAGTTATAAACTAATTGATAGCGACTTTACTCCTACATTAGAACAAAGTGAAACATACCAAAATAATTCACATTTTATAATAAAAAAAAACGAACAGGCAAATTTATATCATACAAATAAAATCAATCCCTTGGCAACTCAAACAAAAATCCAATTGCTTAATATAAACACCCGTTTTCGCAAAGAATATTATAATACACCAGCAACAGATTTTATTATAGATTTACCAGAAGAATTTAAGAATGTAATAAGTTTAACAGTTCAAAGTGTTCAAATTCCTAACTCTAATTATACATTTTCATCCACATTAGGAACAAATGAATTTAGCATTCAATTATTTGATATATCTTCAAATGGTGTAATAAAAAGTGGAACTCAAGAAACTAGAGTTATTAAAATAACCGAAGGTATTTATACAGGAAAAATATTGGAAGATTATTTAAATACATTTGTATTTAATGATTTATCACTAAATAGAGTTGGTTGTAAATATGATCAAATTACAAGAAAATTTAGATTTTACAGAGATTATAGAACTAATGCAAATGGTGGACAACCCGCAGACCCTTCTGGAGGTGAATATGCTTTTAATGTTGATTGGCGTTTAAATGAAGACACAAACAGACCAGTTCAATTAAATATGGGATGGATATTGGGTTATAGACAACAATATTATGAATGGGGTACAGACTTTACAGATTCAAGTGGAGTTACATACGCAAAACAAGAAGGATATAACCCGGAAGCAGTATATGATACTTTAGGTTCAAAATATTATATTTTATCCATTGATGATTTTAATAAAAATTATTCTAATACATTGACATCACCATTTCAAGATGCGGTATTTAATGACCAGAATGCAATTGCCAAAATACCAAATAATCCAAATTTAATTAATTTTGATGATATATTTTATCAATCTAAAAGAGCTTACTTTGGTCCAGTTAATATTAAAAAATTACATATAAAATTATTAGATGAATTAGGCAGAACGGTTGATTTAAATAATAATGATTTTTCATTTAGCATACAATTAGAACAATTGTATGACGCGCATGCAAATAAAATCTTGAACTAATATATATGTTAAGATTAAAGAGTAGAGCTTCATGTCAATGTTTTACAAATAATACTACGAGTTGTGCTAAAAATGTAACAATTGCTCAACCTCGCAATGCGCCGCCAAAACCTAACAGAACAAAAGCATATATGGCGAAAGGAATGGAGGATACAAAAGTTGTTGGTACATTTGTTCCAAATACAAATAGTGTTCAAGATAGTTATTTTATGTCAGGAGGATATGGTTCACCTGATTCACATAATAGAAAACAAGATACATTAGGTAAGCGCGATAAGTCTCCACTAAGTACTGTAAGTGGAAACTGGGTTCAAGGTAGTGCGTACGCAAACGGATATATTACTAAATCACAATCTAAATTAGAAGCGAATACAGGTTCTATGGATAGACTTGGTAGATTAAAAGCAAAATCTATTGCCAATTCAAAAACAAATCCTATTCCCCTATAATAATTAAATTAATATTATAAGATTTATAATATTAAAAATCTCTCCAAACTATATATGACAAAAACAAAAAGGAAGACAAAAATAAGAAAAAATAAAACAAAAAAGAATAAGCCTGTAGAAATTAGTTCAGACTTTGAAAGTGGTAACATAATACATAAATCTTCAAAGTATGATAAACATTTAAATTCAATTATTAATTTAGAAATACGCGAAGAACCTTATCCAAAAAGAACAAGAAGAAAATATAAAAATTGGTTTTATTTTAAAGCCACGAATTTAAAAGGAAAAACTAAATTCAATATTGCAAATATTAGAAATTATTTTAATGATTGGAAAGGATATACTGTTTGCTATTCATATAATAATAAAACTTGGAAAAGATTGAAAACAAGAGTAAATATTGAAAAGAAAAGACTTGTTTGGGAAATTAACCCAAAAAAAAGCACTATGTGGTTTGCTTTTTATCCGCCATACCCCTTTTCAAAAAGTAAAAAATTATTACCTAATATGAAAACTATAGGTTATACCAAGGATAAAAGACCAATTTTAATGAAAAAAATAGGAACTGGTCCCAAGAGAGTATGGCTTATAAGTGGACAACATTCTGGTGAAACTATTAATTCATGGATATTAGAAGGGTTTGTAAAAAGACTTTTGGAGAGAAAAGCTACATTATCAAAAAAATACACATTCTTTATTGTTCCAAATGCAAATCCAGATGGAAATGTGCGAGGACATTGGTATGTAACAAGCAAAGGTATAAATTTAAATAGAGATTGGTTACATACAAAATCACCAGAGGTTAAGGCTATTAAAAAACAAATGGATAAATATGGTTATGATATAGTATTTGATATACATGGAGACGAAGGATGTACAAAACATTTTATACTTCATAGTCTTGGTTGTAAACCGCCTTATTTTGATGGTATCAATAAAAAATTAAATCAAAAAAATAAACATTTTCAATTAAAAAACTATTATGATGATGCGTATATGAAGGGAGCAAAAGATACGCTTGATGATTATACTAGAGGTATTACCATAGAAGGATGTATGAAACATCCTATATATAATCATAAAACAATACAAGATGAACCGTTAAAGATAGGAAAAGATTTATTAGACACATTGGCTGAATTATAATATTTGATTTTTATATATGGGTGGTGGTATTTTACCAATGGCATTTCATAAAGGAAAAATATACTTTCTTTTTAGTCGCGAATATAGTAAAAGTAAAACTAAAAAGGGGTTGTGGAGCGATTTTGGTGGTTCAAGAGAGAAAGGGGAAACGTATGAAGAAACAGCTATAAGAGAAGGACACGAAGAATCCAATTATATTCTGGGGTCAAAAAAGGATATAATTGACTTAGTTAATAATAGTTTATACGATATTACAATAAATAAATATAGAACATATATTGTTTTAATTGATTATGACCAAGATTTACCAAAAAGATTTCGTCAAGAATTTCTATATGTTAAACATAATAAACCAGATTTAGTATCAAAAAAAAATGGTTTATACGAGAAAGACATGTTAAAATGGTATTCATATAAAGATATAAAAAATGATTATAATAAATTTAGACCTTTTTATAAGAATATAGTTAAAAGAATTTTACAATTGTTTTAATTACACATACATTCCAAATGGAATTGTATTTGTTGCTGTTTTCTTGATTAATTTATCTACTATTTCTTTGGTAACTGTAAAGGGGAATTCCACTTTTATAGTTTCTTCCTTATTAAATAAACTTGAACCTTCTTTCATTAAACGATATAAATTAAGTTTTGTATAAATAATTTCTAAGCATCTTTTTAAATTCCTAACTCCCTTTTCTTTATCTGTCAATGTTTCACAAATATGACTAATGGTCGCATCAGGTATAATGATTTGTCCTTTTTCAAAATTAACATTTTGTTGAATTTTAGGTATCAAATAATCATTTGCAATTACACATTTTTGTTTGTTTTCATAACCACCTGTTTCAATTCTATACATTCTATCTTTTAAAATAGGATTTACCTTTTTTTCATCATTATAACTGAAAATGAACATTGCCTTACTTAAATTAAAATCTATATTGGAAAAGTATTTATCATGATATTTGTCATTTTGAGTTGTGTCTGTTAAATGTGTTAGAATACCCGCAATTTCTTCACCTTTTGGTGTATCACTAATTTTATCTAATTCATCAAAATATATAACAGGATTCATACATTTCTTTTTAATCAAGATATCTACTATTTTACCCCATTGACTACCTTCATATGTATAAGAATGACCTTCTAGAAAACTAGCATCAGTAGCACCTCCCAATGCTAGAAAAGCAAATGGTCTATTTAAAATTTTGCTAACACCTTCTTTAATAAGTGTTGTTTTACCTGTTCCTGGTGGACCCTTTACAGCTATAGCAGTTCCTAATGAATCAGGATTAGATATCCATTGTCCAACCATTTGTAGAATTTGCATTTTAGCATCTTCTAACCCATAAACCGCGTCATCTAATGTTTTTTTTGCCTGTTCCATAAATTCTTGACATTTTTCAGGTCCATCTTTCATAGATATTGGAAGATTTTGGTGTTTTCCAAAAGGAATTCTCATAAAGGTATCAACCCAACTTTTAATTTTATAATATTCGCCCGAACCAGGGTCCATATAATCAAGAGTATTTATTTTTTTCAACGCATCTGCTTTAAATTCTACAGGAATATCTGATTCTAATAATTGAATCTTATAAGGTTTATCTATTTTTGAATATTCATTTACTGCCTTTAATTTAGCTATGATTTTGTTTTGACCATCTAAACTCATGTCCTTAAAATATTTAAAATCGTTGCTTACATGTCTCTCTCGCATCATTTTTCGCAATTGAATAAAGTTTTTTTCCTTTGCCTTTTTTTCCTTTTTTTCTTGTAATTTTTTTTCTTTTTTTTCCTTAGCTTTACATAAATCATCAAATTTTTTTTGCATAGCTTCTTTTCCCTTGCCCTTTTTTGTTTTAATTAATTCTTGTAATTCTCCAAGAACATCTTCCTCTTCTGTTTCTTTTTGACTTTTCAGTCTATTAGATAAAACCTTTTTATAAATTCTTTTTCTTTTAATTGCTTTATCCAATTTAATATCATATGTAATTTTACTTTTCTTTTTATGAGGATTGATATTAGTTACTATTCCTTTTTTAAATTCTTTCCAACCCTTTTGTTTATATAAAATTTTATCACCTTTTTGATATTTTGTAGCATAATATGTTCCGTTTTTCTTCATCTCTTTTTCCTGTCTTCTAGCAAGTTCCATCCATTCTTCTTCTGTAACATCATCTACGTGTTTATCTTCCAGTTTTATATTTTTTCTTGGTTTTTCTTCCTCCTCTTCCTCTTCCTCTTCTTCCTCTTCATCTTCTTCCTCTTCTTCCTCTTCTTCATAATCTTCGTCGAATTCATATTCTTCTTCTTCATAATCTTCATCAAACTCCAGTGCTCTCATACTGGGGTCACCAACTGTAAATATAATATTAAATTTCATATTGTTATTTAACATTTCTTTCATAGCATCATCTAACTCTTCATCTTCACATGTGGGAAATCCTTCACAATCTAATTCTGGGATATCTTCTTCATCTTCCTCCGCTGTTTCTTCCTCTTCAATCTCTTCTTCTTCTGTTTTATTTTTTCTCTTTTTATGCCTTTTTTCATCTTTTTCCATCATTTTATCAATCTTATCTAATTGTTTTAATCTTTCTTGACCGCCTTTAGATGGAAATATTTTTTGAATAAATCTTTGCAACTCACGATTATTCATTTCAGGGTCACCCATATCATCTCCAGGTTGGTAATCACTGCTACTATCACTATCACTGTCATCGCTGTCCTTGTTACGTTTTTTTTGTAATTCTTTTCTTTTCTTTTTTCTACTTCGCAATTTATAGTTTCCTCTTTTAGGAGAATCGTTCATATCTACTGGTTTCTTGGGCATATATATATGAGAAATATCATAATTTTATATCCATTTTTTAAAATCAATTTTACATTCTTTTCAAAAACTTAAAATAAAAAATTAAAATTGAAAACAATCTAAATATATCTATTATTAATATAAGAATGGCTCAGAAAACCCAAAGTGAAATGAATCCAGCTAAAATAATTGGTATACAATTCAGTGTTTTATCTCCGGATGAAATTAGAAAAGGTTCTGTAGCAGAAATTACATCAAGAGATACATATATCAATAATAAACCAGTAATTAATGGATTATTTGACCCAAGAATGGGGGTATTAGAACCCGGTTTAATTTGTCCTACCGACGGATTAGGTTATATGCAAACTCCTGGTTATTTTGGACATATAAATCTAGCAAGACCTGTTTATTATATTCAATATTTAACTACTGTTTTAAAAGTATTAAGATGTGTTTGTTTTAAATGTAGTAAATTAAAAATCAGTAAGGAAAAACACAGACAAGTATTAAAATTAAGTTTTAGAGATAGATGGCAATATGTATTTCAACACGCAAGTAAAGTGAAAAGATGCGGAGATGAAACTTGTGACGGTTGTGGATGCAAACAACCACGTAAAATTTATAAAGAAGGCTTAGCAAATTTATATGCTGAATGGACAAATGATGATAAAATTCCTGGTGCTGATGGAACTGTTAAAGATAAACTTACTATGAAATTAACTCCTGAGATGGTATTGAAAATATTTAGAAGAATTAGTGATGAAGATGTATCATTCTTAGGATTTAGTCCTATATGGTCCAGACCTGATTGGTTTATATGTCAAGTATTGGCGGTACCTCCTCCAGCAGTAAGACCTTCTGTTAAACATGATTCTCAACAAAGAAGTGAAGATGATATATCTCATATTATTGTAAATATTATTAAATCCAATAAAACACTTTTAGATAAAATTCAATCCAATGCTACAGCTAAAGTTATTGATGATTGGACTACTGTATTACAATATTATGTTGCTACAATGATTGATAATAGAATTCCTGGAGTTGCCGCAGTAGCACAAAGAAGTGGTAGAGCACTTAAATCTATTAAAGAAAGATTAGTAGGAAAACAAGGAAGAGTAAGAGGCAACTTAATGGGAAAAAGAGTTGACTTTTCAGCAAGAAGTGTTATCACACCAGACGCCAATATCGGTATTAGAGAATTAGGAGTTCCTAAAAAAATAGCAATGAATATAACATTTCCCACTTGTGTAAATGATAGAAATAAAGCATTCTTAACAAAATTAATTATAAATGGACCAACTAAATATCCAGGAGCAAACGTTTTAGAAAGAAAATCAGGTGAAAATATTTCACTTAAATATGTAGATAGAAATACAATTACACTTAATAATGGTGATATTGTTCATCGTCACATGCTTGATGGAGACCCTGTTTTATTTAATCGTCAACCAACTCTCCACAGAATGTCAATGATGTGTCATATAGCAAAGGTGATGAAAGTTGGTAATACTTTCCGTATGAATGTTGCGGATACCAAGCCTTACAATGCTGATTTTGATGGTGATGAAATGAATCTTCACGGACCACAAGATGAAGAAAGTCAAGCAGAGCTAATGTACTTGGCGGCAGTTCCTTATCAAATTATATCTCCACAAAATAATGCTGCTATTGTTGGTATTTTCCAAGATTCTATGTTGGGTTGTGCTAGATTTACAAGAAAAAATATTAATTTCGATGCTAGGCACGCTATGAATTTACTTATGTATTATGATAATGTAAATCCTGAATTATTTAAAAATCCAGAAAAACGTATTTCCAGTTTTGAAATATTAAGTCAAATTTTACCACCTATATCAAGTAGAATGCGAAACGGTGTGTATGGAGAAACAGAAGAAGATAAAAAAACTACTAATAATTTAATTGAAATTGTTAATGGGGAATATTTAAGAGGACACTTAGATAAAGGAGCATTGGGCAAAGGGTCTAAAGGATTGATACAAACCATATTTAATGATTTTAATTATAAAGAATCCGCTGATTTTATAGATAACATTCAATCTATTGTAACTGAATATATGAAGTTAAGCGCTTATAGTGTCGGTATTAGTGATTTAATTGCTGATGACGAAACAAATAAAAAAATTATTCAAGCCGTTAATTCTAAAAAGAAAGATGTACATAATTTGATTGACCAATTACATCTTAATGTATTTGAAAATTCTACCGGCAAATCTAATGAAGTTGAATTTGAAACAAAAGTAAATGGTTTCTTGAATGCGGCAGCTAAAGATGCTGGAAAGATTGGAAGAACTAGCTTATCCGCAGATAATAGATTTGTTATCATGGTCAATTCAGGAAGTAAAGGAAAACCATTAAATATTGCACAAATGATATCGTGTTTGGGACAACAAAATGTTGATGGTAAAAGAATTCCTTATGGTTTTGAAGATAGAACCTTACCACATTATACTAAATTTGATGACTCTCCTGAAGCAAGAGGATTTGTCGAAAGTTCATTTATTCAAGGATTGACGCCAGAAGAAGTATATTTCCACGCAATGGGTGGTAGAACTGGTCTTATTGATACAGCAGTAAAAACTAGTCAAACAGGATATATTCAAAGAAGATTAATTAAGGGTCAAGAAGATTTAAAAGTAGCATATGATATGACTGTTAGAAACAATAAAAATAAAGTTATACAATTTAGGTATGGTGATGATAATATTAATCCTATGAAAACAGAAAATCAACAATTATCTTTGGGAGAAATGTCATTAGAAGAAATATATTCTCATATGGCTGTTCCAGAAGACGATACTGCCAAATCAATATTTACAACAACATACGATGACAATACTCGTAAAAGAATGAAAAAACAGAAAAAAGATTTACAAAAGAAAACTTCCAATTTAATTATGGATATGATAGAATGGAGAAAACAATTAGTTACAAAAGTATTTAATAATGATAAGGATTCAACTATTCATATTCCTGTACATTTTAAGAGAATCATAAATAATATTCAACATCAATTACATATTCAGCCTGATTTTGTTGTTAATATTACACCATTAGAAATGTATGAAATAATAGACGACGCATTTGATACGTTAAATCAACATAAATTAACACAACCAACAGATTTATTCAAAATGGCTTGGTATTATTATCTTACTCCAAAAGAATTATTAATGGTCAAACGATTTAATAGAAAAGCATTGGTAGTATTAGTGGAAACTCTTATTTTGAATTATAATAAAGCTATTGTTCATCCAGGGGAAATGGTTGGAATGGTTAGTGCACAAAGTATAGGAGAACCTACTACCCAAATGACCCTTAATACTTTCCATTTTGCTGGTGTAGCAAGTAAAAGTAATGTTACTCGTGGTGTTCCTAGAATTGAAGAAATTCTTTCACTTAGTGAAAACCCAAAGCAACCGTCTACTACTATTTATCTAAAACCACAAGAACAAACACAATTAGAAAGAGCTCAAGAAATTAAATATTCGTTAGAATATACTAGTATTCGTGATATTACAAAATCTGTTAGTATTTGTTTTGACCCAAAACCCGAAACAACATTAATTGATGCTGATAAAATATTAATGGAAGAATATAATACATTCCAAAAAATAATGGAAGAGTGTGGTGCTATACAAACACCATTATCTACAGGAGATGAATACTCTAAATGGATAATACGCATTGAATTATCAAAAGAAGATATGATGGATAGAAATGTAACCATGGATGATATTCATTATGCTATAGCAAATTCATTAAAAAATCAAGTAGAATGTGTATTCAGCGACTTAAATGCCGATAACCTTGTATTTAGAATTAGAATGGTAAATTCAAAATCATTATTGGCAAATAAAAAGAAGAGTTTAGACCAAACCGATGAAATTTATATGTTGAAAAATTTACAAGAAAACATTCTTAATAATATTATTCTTAAGGGTATTAAGGATATTCCCAGAATTTTGATTAGAACTATTAAAAATTATATGGTAGAAAAAGATGGCAATTATGTTCCAGAAGATATTTGGGTATTAGATACTGTTGGAAGCAATCTTAAAAAGATTTTAGCTATTGATTATATTGATACAAAAAGAACCTATAGTAATGATATTCAAGAAGTTTATAAAACATTAGGAATTGAAGCAGCTAGACAATGTATTTATAATGAATTAGCTGAAGCATTTTCAGATACAACATATATTAATTATCATCATATGGCCATGTTATGTGACAGAATGTGTGCTACAAAAAAAATGGTAAGTATTTTCCGTCATGGTATAAATAATGATGATATTGGACCTATCGCTAAGGCTAGTTTTGAAGAAACACCTGAAATGTTCTTACGAGCAGCTAGACATGCAGAATTAGATTTAATGACTGGGGTATCATCCAATATTATGTGTGGTCAAGAAGGTTATTTTGGGACTGGTAGTTTTCAAGTTTTAGTTAATATTGATGAAATGAATAAATTAGAAGCATCCGTATTAGAACAAAAAATAGACATTGATGATATGTTACAAGTAGATGACCCTAACGATGTATGTTCTAAACAAAATATTGTTATTAACAGTTCTACAAATTATATAGAATCTACTAATACAGGAGATGTTGATGATGATTATGATTTAGACTTCTAATTCAAATAAAATTTTCTTACAATAATTTATATTGTAAGAAATGATAGCTATTAATTCTATTATTGATAAAATTGTAAAAAAAGAAGATATATCAAGTAATAATCTTAATATATTTTTTTTACAATGTCTAGGTTATACAAGCGACATTAAAATTTATAAAGAATGTATTTTAGATAATGAATATGTTTTTGAAGAAGACAGTGAAATATTAGAAAACTTATATTTCAGAGCTAAAAATATAAAAAATAAATTTGTATCGTTAATTAATATTTGGAAATGGAATAAATCTGTTAAATATAATAGTGAAACAGACCTATATCTAAACCCTTTGTCTAATTTTGAAGACAAATATAAAATTACAATTATGGAAAATAATACCAGATATACATTTCGGTTAAGCGATATTGTAAATTATTGGATTGAATCATTAACAAATAGTTCAGGGTTATTTTCAAAACCTATAGAAATCAAAAATCCTCATACAAATTTAAATTTCAAGAAGCATAATTTATACAATATTTATTTTAAATTAATAAATGCTGGATTTACAATCCCATTATGTATTACTGCATTTTTCAAAGCCGACATGGATATACCAAAGTTTTCATATTGTTTTTATACTATGTTAAAGGAGAAAACGATTGAAAATTTTGCTAACTCTAATTTATATTATGATAAATGGGAACAAATTATGAACATGTTACACGAATTTCGCAAAGATATAGATTATATAACATTTACAAATCATATAAGTTATAGAATAAGACAACGTATATGTAAAGAATTAAAAAATCATTTAAATTTTTATTTGAAATATAAATTTTCTTGTAATCCATTAATTCAAAGAGATTTTAAAATGCAAACAAAAGATTTATTAAAAAAATATTTAATAGACAATCCAGATTTTGGTTATGAAAGAGGACAAGAAATAATGCGTTATATACCTCCCATCGACAGACCTAGACGAAGAAGAATCAATCCACCACCTCCCCCACAAATATTAGTATCAAACCAACCATCGCCTATAAATATTTCAAATACTCCACCAACAGAACCACCGCCACCACCGCCAGTTATAGAAACAACACAACCACCTTCACAACTAATTAATCCATTTGCTCCGTCCAGAGAACTTCCAAGAAGTCCGGCACAGGCACAAGGACAAGTTACACCACACAGAACAACCATATCTAACACATTATCTTTATTCAGACGGTAATTTCATTTTATCTTTCAACTTTTTGTGCTTTTGTTTTTTTTCCTTCCTTCTCTCATGAGCTTCTTTATCTTGGATTTTTTTAATTTCTTTTTCTTTTTCTTTTTTCTTTAAAGATGTTGTCAAATAATTGGCTATATCTTTTTCTCCGTCTAATAAATTATCTTGTAATATTTCCTTGGGTATTTTGTATTTTTTATCTTTTTGTGCTAATCCCAAATAATCACCGCTTCGTATTCTCCCCTTTGTATAATACAAAATCATATACACTTCATTATCCGCCTCTGAAGATGTATCAAATATTTTTAAACTTGTATTTAATAATGACCCTTTATTTTTCATTTTTAGTATTACTGGGATTTTATATTCTTTGAATATCAAAAATATATCAAACTCATTCAATTTATATTTACTTTGTTTTATCTCTAATTCTATTTTATCCTCTTTATTAGATGCTGGTGTTTCAATAATTGATTGTGCTAAATCTTTTCTTCCATAGTAATAATTAATCAAGGCAAATACAGACCAATTACTAATATTATATTTCTCTTTTTTAATATTTCCTATTAAAGTTGTTTGAGGCATTTCTAATTTTAAATAAGCATCTATTAATTTATTTTTAATATTGTCAATTGATATTGACTTTTTACCTGTATAGTCTTTTATAATTGTTATTATGGGTTCAAACATACAACTAATTGATGATTTATAATTTACAAATTCTATTTTATCCGAACTATCTTTTATTAAATAGTCCGTCAAATATTTTGAATCTAGTTGGGGTGTAGATTTATCTATACAATTTGATACTTCCGATTTACTCTTATTGAATGTTGTATTATATGTAATTTTATTTTTGGGATTTACTATATCATAAATATTAGTCGTAGTAATATATTTATTATCTTCCCGTAATCGTATATCTTCTAGATAACTTTCTAATAATAATTCTTCTAATAATATTATTTCGTTATCGTTTATCTTATAATTTACACGTTCAAATGATAAAAATTCACTTGATGTAAAAATATATTTTCTTATTTTCGAATATCTTATTATTTCGTCTGCTAATTTTTTGAAATAAATGTTTCTATTATCAGAATTACTATATAAATTTTTTTTAGGTAAAGATAATTCACAAGTATTCTCCCGCATGAAAGTACAATGACTATTCTTATCACAATTTGACTTGTTCAAACCTAAACAGGTTATCATATCCGTATAATCGTCTAATGATACTAATTCAAAATCTGTATCAAAATTAACTGCTGGTTCTAATAATGTTTGTAAACTTGGTATTAATTTTGCTAATTTTTCAATATATGGTATTGTAGGAGATGACACTAAATTTAATATTCCTGTTTTTTCTTCTCTTTTGGAAGATTGATTTATTATTATCTTTAATGTATCACGGAATAATTTGTAAAAATTATTTTCCAATTCTATTTTTTTTATCATTTTACTTCTTTCTTCATCTGTTGAATCACTTGTCAGCATTTCTTCATCATTTAATAAATTATTAGCAGATTCATATGACGCATACGAAACTTCTTCATCCAAATCATCCAATCCATCTGTTTTCGGTATAGGTATAACAGGTACAACTTGGTTTGTTATTGTTTTTATACCTACTATCATATTATCTGATATTAATTTGGATTTTGGATTACAGGGTATTTTTCTATTAGATGTTTCATAAATTTCTTGTAACTTATTTTTTGTAAATTCATAATCAGCATAAACATCTAATTCTGCTATAGGAGTAAAATCTTCATTAATGTCTACATTTGACGGCAAACTAGGTATATACACATCTCCATCCCCTTTATTAACAATTAAACCTATTACTTTATTATCTGAATTAATTATTTGTGTAACAAATCTATAACCTATTTCCGGTAAAATTATAATTATATTATAGGATGATATGTTCATTTTATAAGCATAATCTGCTTCTTTTAAACTTTTCTTTGCTATACAATTTTTTGTTAATAATTTCTTAATTTTTGTTAATACCGTTTTAATATCCGTTTTTTCCCAATCTTTTAATTTGAACATCTTCTTAGAAAAAAATTTACTTATTTCGAATTTATTTTTATCTTCTCTATTTTTTTGTATTTTACATAAAGGTTCAAAATAATCCCCTTTATTGTAAACCATTAATGTAAGTTTTTTTTCATCAAAGAATTCATCAGAATAATGATTTGTAGGACAAATCATTTCTATTTTTGATGTTATATCATCATTGGGGTTTCTAAAAATTAATAAATTTATACCCCTTTCAAACAAAACTCCACCATTATTTAAAGGTTTACATACCAAATCCCAAATATATTGATAAGTTATTTTTTCATCATCATCATTTATATAATTTTTAAAATTTTCAAAGGCTTGAGCTATTTTCCGTTTTTGACTAACATTTTTGATTTTACGGAAATATTTACTTCCTTTATAATTATTTAAATTTTCTATTTCTATATTTTCATTTTTAAATAGCTTGGGTAAAATACCATTCTGAACACTTATAAATTTATCTATTGTTAAATTTTCTATAAATATTTCTTTTAACCTTGTAATGCTTATAATTTTCGCATCATCTTTTCCAGGTGGTATAATATTTATTGTTTTATTATAAAATTCATATACATTTGCTAATAATTGTAAAAAAGATTGGTTCTTTGTTGATATTATTTTTTTATTCTCTTTTCTATTTTTTGCTATACCTAATCTAACAATACACGCTCTTTGTTGTTTTAATCGTTTATCTTCACCCGAACCTGATTTTTTTGTATAACAAATGTCTCTATTTTTAAATCCCAAGAATTTTTGTAAAGAAAGATTCATATATCCTAGTTGATTTTCTTCTAATGGGAATGACATAATAGGAGTATCATCTATTCTTGTGTTTGTTTTTCTACTTTTTTCTTTTTGTTCATTTACACATGACAATTTTTTTGGTTGGTCTTTTATTCTTTTAAATTTTATATCTATTTTATCCAATTCATCCATGTCTATAGTACCATCGTCCTTCATAGGAACCTCCGGTAATTTACCATCTAAACTTTTCTTAAACATATCTTTCATTGGTTCTCCTTCTCCTTCGTTTGTAAATGGTGTTTGAAAACAACACGGAATACATAATCCTTGAGGGTGTTTTTTAGCGTCTTGAAAACCTGGATACATTGGTTTGTAAACTACTTTTCTAGCAGGATGGTTCTTTGGAATATTTGATTTATCTCTATGAAATCTTTCATCAGTAAATTCTACAATTCTTTTACCCTTAGGCACTTTTTTGGCTCCTT